>ERZ834433.688-NODE-688-length-35934-cov-3.933415_pt1 | contig 35934 bp, 34 predicted proteins | sample MGYA00519948_ERZ834433 | MGnify/ENA primary metagenome ERZ834433 (study PRJEB31850, sample SAMEA3708752) | human gut metagenome | biome: human gut; feature: human-associated habitat; material: faeces | place: China | collected 2014 ...
CTACATACCCAAGTTTTACAAACTTATAAAGATATGCAGTTTCTGAGTTTCTACCTGGCTCTTTACCAAGCAGAATTTCTTTTGAACTTACTACTTTGCCAACATTATCGTTAACAAATTTTACCATTTCCGGAAATACCGGAGCTTGTTTTCCATTACGTCCCATATTACATAAATTTTTTATATTTGTCAATTTTTGTTTTTATGCTATCCATTAAGGCATTTTGCTTTTTATCTTTTGCTTTAAGTGCTCTGATTACATCTTCATCATGAGTGCCTTGCAATATCAAATGATTTATAACAACATGATTTTGCTGTCCTTGTCGATATAATCGAGCATTAAACTGCTGATATAATTCAAGACTCCATGTTTGCCCAAACCAAACTATTATGCTACCTCCTGCTTGAAGATTAAGCCCATGGCCTGCTGATGCTGGATGTGCTAACATAACTTGTATTTTACCAGCATTCCAGTCTTCAATATCTTTATTGTTTTTAAGCTCTCTTGGCTTATATTTTTTAAGATATTCCATGATTCTATCCCTATCGAATTGATAGGTCCATGCTACAAGCATAGATTGGCCATTTGCATCTTCAATTATCTCCTTAAGAGCTTCAAGCTTAATATCATGAATTGGAAACACATTTCTTTCTTCATCATATATAGCTCCATTAGCAAATTGAAGTAATTTATTTGAAAGGGCAGCGGCATTGACTACGTTTACTCCCATAGGCTTTTCAACAAATACTGAATTGCCATTTTCGTCTTCTTGCTCAATCGTTTCAGCAGCACCTATTAAGTCAAGCACTTTATTCTTTTCAAAGTCATCGTATTGCTTCTTTAGAGCTTCAGGCATTCTAAGCTTTATATAGTTATCTGTCCTAAACGGCATTTCAAGATAATCATCGGCTTTCATGCTTATGCAAATATCCTCTATTTTCTTATGTATTAGATATTCTGAGTCACTCATCAAATCGTATGAATATACGACATGACCATTCGTTTGACCTGGCCGAAAATACCTTTCTCTATATCTTGATATTGTCTTTTCAAGGCGCTCGCCTCTATCCATAAGATATATCTGTGGCCACAAATCAATAAGTCCATTCGGTACAGGCGTACCAGTTAGTCCTACTAGCCTTTTAAGATAAGGCCTTGCACCACGTAATGCCTTAAAACGCTCTGATTTATAAGACTTAAAACTGCTAAGCTCATCAACTACTACCATATCAAAAGGTAATTTGCCTCCGCCATATAAAGCACAAAGCCATGCGACATTATCTCTTGATATGATATAAATATCAGCTTTTGTTTCCATAACAGCTGCTATTCGCTGTTTAGCAGTACCTATAATCTTAGAAAAGCGCAAATGCTTTGTATGTTCCCATTTCTCTGCTTCTTCTTGCCAAACTGACTCAGCCACTCGTTTTGGAGCTATAACTAATACAGAATTAACTTCACAATAATCAAACATCAAATAATTTATAGCAGTAAGAGTTGATATGGTTTTGCCAAGGCCCATATCTACAAATACACCGCAAAATGGATGCTCGATTATATGCTGCACGCAAGCTAATTGGTATTTATGTAAATCTGTTTCTTTCATCTTTTGTTACTGTTAAATATAGCTAAACAAGCTAAACCAAACAAAGCACCTATTATAAATGCAACTATGTTACTTATCATAAATTATACTATCTATAAATTGTTCAACGCCTTTTATCGTATCTATTACTTCAACTCTAAAACCCAAAGCTCTAAGCTTATTGTGCATATATGCCTGTATGCGTTTAGGCTTTCGTCCAGTTGTTTTTAATTCCACAAAAACTATTTTATGGCCTGGAAATAAGCACATTCTATCTGGTAAGCCTATAAGTTGGTCACACAGCAGTTTTATACACATGCCACCATTTATCTTAACAAGCTCAACCAATTTGTGCTCTATAACTTTTTCACTGTCTACCGTCTCTTTCTTCATAAGTTAAATTTATTGAACTTACAGTTACTCCAAGTATTTGCAATGGCTGGTTAAGCTTATCTTTAAGATTTTTCTTGAATTGAGCTATATCATTGCAAGCATTCTCTTCTGTTACATGGTTTTCATCATATTTTATTGTTCTTAAAGAACCGTCGGAGAATTTGCATACAACTCTTAGTATTACATATTTCATAACCTGGCCATATAAATGTTATACTCACACTTATCCAAATTAAATTCCAGTCTGTCAACACAAAACTTTTGGCCATTGTATATAATAGCCGTTTTGACAGATGGAATATGTTCTATATTTCTTGTTACAAGAAGCACAGAATTACGGTAATTTCCGTATTGCATTTTATAAAAATTTGCTATCATAATAAGCTATCTTTACGTTTATAGTATTTCTGTTTACCATATAAAGGAAAGTTCTTAGTGGATGCTATAGCTTCCCATTCAGGCAATGACCTAAGAATTTCATTAACCTCCCTGGTATTATATCTTGACATTTCTGTCTTATCTTTGCCGAGGCACTCACACCACACTTCAGCAATGCAGACAAAATCTTTTTGTACTGTACCGTTTTTAGACAATGGGTCTTCAAGCCAACGTCTTCTGTCGTACAGGTCCATTTTATCCCAATCATCTGGAAATTTAGTATTAAGATATTCTTCAATAATACCTTTTCGCTCATCTGCTTCTGAGTGTTTATGTTGCTCAATCTTAGCAATTATATCTTCATCACCAACGAGGTATAAAGGCTCTTTTGCTAAATATAACTGATATGCTTCAGCCCATATTTGATTTACTTCATCTTGTGTAAGGTCATCATTTACAGACTTTGTAGCATATTCTGGCCTTACGTCTATAGGCATAAATCGTCTATTTCCTGTTGGGTCACGTAAGAAATCTTTATTGTTAGTAGTACCAAAAAATACACATTGCCTTTTATATGTTTCTACTGTTCTACCATACGCCGGCCTGAACATATCTTCTCTTTTTGATATGTAGTGCTTGATTGACTCTACTTCTGCTTTCTTAAGGCCTGAAAGCTCTGCCATTTCAATCAGCCACGCCCCTTGTATCTGCTCAAATGACTCCTTGCCCTGCACAGTCGTGAATGTATCTGAGAACCATTCCATGCCGAGCTTTTTAACAAAAGTACTTTTATATGTTCCTTGTTCTCCGACAAGTATAAGCGCTGTGTCGAACTTAATACCTGGCTCGAATACCCTCGCAACAGCCGCCACCAACGTCTTCCTAATGGCGGCTCTAGTATAAGCGTTATCTTCTGCTCCAAAATAATCAATCAATAATGTATTAACTCTCGGTATGCCATCCCACTTTTGAGCACATATATACTCTCTTATCGGATGGAACTTTTTCTTTTCAAATTCAAGCGCAAGCGCGTCGTCCACTTTTTGACTTGACACAATGCCGTAAACACACTCAATGTAATTACGAACACCAGAATAGTCAACATCACGAAGAGGCTCCACAGTATCGACTTTACGCCATGGTAACGAACGTGTAACATATCTTTTATTATCAAAAATGTTTAGCTTAAATACATCTTTTAAGAATTGGTCATGCTGAATTATTATATTCAAGTTATTGGCAGAATTATCATATTCGCCTTTTGTATTAGCGTCAAGCTCTTCTGTCCATGAAGTATCATATTCTTCAGGAACTTCTGCTTTTGCTTCTTCTGCAAACTCGAATTTAGCTTCAGCAAACTTTTCTTCAGCAATATGCTTTTTTGTTGTAGAGTCCTTAGAGGCAAATTCTTCCATTGCCTTAAAGCTCTTTTTATCTTTGTCTTCTTTTTCTTTGCCTGTATCTAAATGGCCAAATTTATGTATGCGAACTAAGTCAAATGCATTACATAGTCTACCTCCAGCAGGGTCTGTTCCATGATGAGAATATGCAAATTTATCATCATAGACTATTAAGCCCGCAGCTGTAGAGCCATTTATATACGTATATCGCCCTTCTCCAGCTGGTGTATATACATCTGAAAGAAAAGTCTCAATAGCTTCTTGTATAGTATAAGTACGACAGAAAACACCAATTATGCCTTTTTTATCTTCTGGGTCTTCTTGCTTTTTGATAGCTTGCATTATTACATCTGTGCTATCTGTAGCAGTTGGCCATTCGCTCGTATCATGCCAATCATCATATAGCCCAAGGATATAATCAGCTTCAAGGAAAGGTCCGTCTTGAAATTCAAAGTAGTACTCCATATCTGATGATACAGACGGCCAGAACATAAGTCTATTTACATCAAAAGTCGACTGGTCAAACAAATCAATGTTTAGGTCTCCAGCGACTTTTCGAGCAATAGCTTGATATTCTTCTTGTGATACTTCTCTATCAAGTGGAATTATCAATCTGTGTCGTGGCTTTTCAGGACATGACTTGTGAGTTGAATGAATAACCGCAGCACAATCAAATAGCATTGTAAAGTCCCACCAAAAGTTCTCATGAGAAAAGTCAATATCCAATGTAATTAACTGGCGGTAAAGTACATTTATTTTATCACGCCTACCATTTGTAAGAAATCCGCCTACAAATCCGCCTACGTCTTTTATCTTACTTTGCTCTTCTTTTGTGGCACTCATAAACCGCTTATATGTTTCAGCGGTTACTACAGGAGTAGCTAGCTTTTGAACTAAATTGCTCCAAGTAGTTTTGGTATTTTTCCATACTTTACTTGAAACGTTTAGTCCAACTGCTATGCTCAAATTTTCATCGTATTTCAATTTATCTACTTGCATAATATGCGTAAACAATATATAAGCACAACCAAATCATATTTTTAATCTTTTAAGTAAAATGGTGTTGTATATCCATCTGCTCTTAGTGGAAGGTCTGATGCCCATTCAGGAGGAGTGCCCATAATGCTTGCCATTTCTTCATAGTATGCTTGAGCATTCTCTTCTGGGACTTCACACAAAACCTCATCGTGTATATGGCACACAGGATGATAGTCATTAGCCTCAAGATTTAACATAGAATTGCCAAGTAAATCTCTTGAAATAGCCTGTACAATGTTCTCTGTTAATTTACCTCCATACGTATCAATTTCACCCCATTGCTTAGTTTCTTGCACAACTCCTTGGTAACATAATACTCGAGTTGGCATTGTAGAACAGCCTATCTTCTTATCTTTGAATTTAGGTCCATAGTAGAATAGCTTTCTGCCAGATGGCAATTGTATTGTCATAAACTCACCATTACAGTCAAAAATTATATTTCTACATGTGCATGATACTGACCTTTGGTATCTGACAGCCTCTTTCGATGCTTCATCTATTTCTTTCCACATATCTACAATTGCAGGGTTTGCCGAGCGCCATTTACGCACCAGGCTCATCATTTCAGTATCTGATAAGCCCATACGTTCACCACCCATGCGCTTAAGTGCTCCTAATGAGCCCTCATAACCGAGTGCAAGCTCTGAAATCTTTGATTTGTCGCGAAGTACTGAGCCTTTTGTAATAGCAGATATTGGCACATTAAACATCTTTGCTCCTGTAGCTTCATAGATTTTACCATCTCCACGGAATACGTCCATTCGCCATTTTTCGTTTGCAAGCCAAGATATAACACGTGCCTCAATGGCTGAGAAGTCTGCAACACTAAATACTTTACCAGGCGATGCTATAAGAGCTGTTCTTACTAACTGTGACAAAATATCTGCAACATCATCGTACATCATCTCAACCGACTCCCAGTCACGTGCTCTAATCATTTCACGCGGTACTTCTATGTGTGATACATGATTTTTTGATAAGTTCTGCAATTGCAATAGCCTACCTGCCCAGCGCCCAGTTCTATTTGCGCCATAGAATTGAAATGTACCACGGACTCTATGGTCTTTCATGGCACAGTTAAGCATAGCATAATACTTCTTAATGGACGTTTTTGAGAGCTTTTTGCGTATATTAAGTAACTCGATAACATCTGGATAATCTGCAAACTCTTTCATTAAATCAGGCATTGTTTCCTTTGAAAGTGACATAACAACACATCCTGTTGTCTTTTCAACCCATTGCCTAATTTGAACTGGTGAGTTTGGATTTTCAAGCCCTGTTAGCTGTTGAGCATGTTGCGTTAAGATAGAAGTATATGTGTTATCTACTGCGATAGCAGACTCTGCTAATTCCATATCAACCAAAATACCTCTATCGTTTATATTCTGGTCAAGCACATACATCTTGCGCTCAATATCAGGAATGATATATGCCTCTAATCTCTTAAATATCTCACGCTCTGCAAGTACGTCATACTTGTTATATTCCTTATACATTTCCCACTTTTCAGGAGCATGCTCAGGATAATTCCGAGTACGCATGCCATTAACTCGAGTTGCTTTGCATGGGCATGAGAAGTATTTAATAAGCGCTTTACCAGTATCTAGCTTTTTATCTGTAAGATTAAGAGCCTTTGATACTCCGTCCAAAGAAAGTGGTAAACCGCAATACGCAGCTTTTACAGAGGTACAATACCACTGCTCTGCTGGAACATTATATCCTATACGCTTAAAGCTCAAGCGCTCAAATACTGCATTATGTGCCACTTTTACACAATCCGAGTCAAGCAAAGCTTCTTCAAACTCTTCAGGCATTTCTTCACCTTGAGCCAAATCTACTATCTTTACCGGGCCATCATCTAAAGCATATCCTATTATAAGAATTTCAAAGTCTGGTGACTCAATATACTTATAAGCTCCAGACTCTTTAATATCTACAGATGAATATGTTTCAACATCTATAAAAAGATTTTTTGCCATTATTTCTTTATTTGATATTATAGAATTGTGGAATAGGCAGGACTCGAACCTGCATCTTGCTCTCGTTGTTTTTAAGTGGTACCACGCTGCTCTTTCATTAAGCTACTATCCCAATAGGAGTATAGGCGGGACTCGAACCCACATTTACTTGGTTTCCACAGACGGTTTCCGAAGTAAGTTTTACCATTAAACTACTATACTCATTGATGCAGAAAGGAAATTACATCATATCGTCATCCTGAACAGCATTATCTCCACCGAAATCTTCTTCAGCTGTTGAGCCACCGGCCAACATCTCTCCATCTTCGAGCTTCTGGAGATTGTTCAATCCAGCAGCAATACCTTTGGATGAAACATTGAAAGCATAGAAGTTGATTGAAGCGCGGCCATAACAACCTGAATAGAACTCGTCTCTGCTCATGATTGGATTGAGTGAGCGGTCCACAATGCTCGGCTGACGCATCGAGTTTGCATTGATGAAATAGTGGTCCTCAAATACTGGGTCATCCGGACGTTCTTCATCGCCATCGCGTAAAGGCAATTTGAGGTTTGCTGGAATACGGCCATTCTTATCTGCGAGCTTTGCCTTACCTGCTTCCTTTGCGGCTTCTATGGCTTTCTTGATTTTGTCAATAGTAGCCGTATCGCTCTTAGGAATAAGAATGCAGATATTGTACTTAGGAGTATCGCCCTCATTCATAGCTGTGGGCTCGAACACATTTACATAGCAAAATCTTACTTTGCCAGTTACAACCTTGGTTGAATTTACTTGATTACTCATTGTCTTTTAATTTAAGTTGTTATTATTACTTTTTTCTATTATTTCTCATATAACCTTTAAGCTTTCTATGTTTAGCTTTAAAGTTAATACAATTGATACCATAGCCAATCATATTATTGGGGGTCATGACCAAAAGCAGTTCCTACCAATTTTGGTGATATAATAAAAGGATTACGTTCTATATTTTCTTAATGCTAAAAAATATTATTCGTCTTTGAAATCTAATTGTGCTTGAGTATATCCCATTGCTGGTCTCTTGTCTTCAAGCGGTACAAGAGTAGGTTTGCCTTGTGGCTTGATAACCACATCTGAGAGTATTTCCTCAAAGCGCTTTTTGCCTACTAACTTCTCAATAGAAGTAATTGGCTTAAGTTTCATATTGAAAATCTCATCTTCTGAAAGTTCAGGGCAACGTGCAAAAATTGCATTAGAAGCTTGGTCTTCGTCAGCCCATTTGCGTCGACTAATTCCTTCAACTAATTTAAGCCCCGGCCATTGCTTATTCTCGTTAACCGCTTTATTTTGTGCATATTCTGTTATTGAATTAGCCCATTCTATAAGCTTAGGCACACGCTTAACTATATCAGCAATCTCATCATCGGTTAACAACTCTGGGTCTGCGAATTCGTGTTGTGCAATTTCGAGCTGTTGCTCATAAAGCTTACGACATTGATTACGCACAGCACAAAATCTGCACCAATCTCCAGCATTAAGTTCTCCTTTACCTTCAAATGCAAGTTCAGCTCTTGGTCTAAGCTCCTCTTCTGCCCATTTACGGAGTTCTTCGACAGATATTTGCCAACTTGATATATTGTTAATGCGAGGCTGTATAATAGTCAATCGCACTTCCGTTATATCATACATTGTATCATATTTCTGCAAAGCTCCAAGCCCATAAAGCATAAGTTGCTTATTCCATTCAGCATATACTGGAACACCTTTTCCATATTTTAAGTCAATAACTTCCATAAGATTGTCATTGATAACAACACAGTCAGCTGTTCCAAAGCTTTCAGGCACATATTCTGTCAAATCGAGTTTCTGCTCAATTTCCATGACGGCTAACGGATTTTCAGTTTTTGCTTCAGCTAATTGTTCTGAGCAATAATCCGTATAGATAGGTACAACTTCAAGCATTTCCTCGCTGAACAGGTCATTTACCATTATCTCTTCGAGCCTTTGGTCAAAGTCTTGCTCACTAATGCTATTAAGTGTATCTTTTCTCAGGTAAAGCTCTGAGAGCTCATGAGCTAATGTACCTTCTTCTGCATATACCGAAGACTTCTTTTCTCCGTATTCATCTTCAAGCTTGGCAGACGGAGTACAATTCAGCCATCTTCCTGCTCCAGAAGCCGAGAGGAGTGCATGACTCCTCTGACTATGTTTCTGTGGTTTAGTACTACTTGTTGCTTGAGTCATATTCTTTTATCAATTTTGCCAAATAACGGCATTGAATAGCACACTGAGCATAAAGCTCTGGATTTTCTCTGCGAAACTTCTGAGCTGCTTTTTGCAATTTCTTTGTACTCGACATAATTACAGTGACTCTAAGAAGTTATACATTTCATCATACTTAGCCGGGTCAAGCTTTGTTACACTCGGGGCTCCAAGCTCATTGAGTTTCTGCTTGATTACGTCACGATGCTCATTGACCTTCTTCACAAGCATTCTGCGAACATCCTCAATGCTCTTAGAGGCAGAAGAAGCAGCCGGAGCAGCAGGTGCTGAAGGAGCAGGCTTGGCAGCGCTCTGAGTCTGGGCAGGTACCGCAGGCTGAGGAGTAGGTTTTGCGGGAGCTGGCTTTGCTAGCGCAGCAGGAGCAGGTTTAGAAACTGAAGCGGCTACTTGAGCTCCACTTGGAACTCCTGCTGCAAACAATGAAGTTAAAAACTTCTGCGTATTTTCAGACAGGTTTACGCTAACCTCAACAGAAATTTTAATGGTTTCCATTTTCGTAATTTTTAATGAAGTTATCTAAATAGTTAATAAACTCGTTTACTGTCATATCTGGTACGTTTGAGAGTTTTTGGTGGATAAGCTCATTATTCTTATATATAGATACGTACACGCCTTTATAATTCAGCTTTACTTTATACTCGCCTTTCAGCATTGTTAGGCATCCATCTTCAGATGAACCTTTCCAAGTATTTGCTGAAAACAAATCAGTTACTAACACACCAATATGATTGGCCAGTCGCTCTAACTGTATAACATCCAAATTGGCTTCGCCCTTTAACACGCGGTCAAATGCCTGTTTCGGATATTTAACAGTAGGAAATAACACTTTAGCTAAATCTTCCGTATTTAGCTTGTAGTGTTCAATTACATTACCTATATTAAATTGTTCCATATTTTGGTGAATTTTATTATCTTATTTTCGATATGCAAATATACAAACTATTCTCGAAAGAAAAAAATTTTTCTATTATTTTTTGAGAATTTATTTGTTAAAAATAATTAAACAGCAATTTTAGTGTGACTTTGAAATTGTTGTAAACAAAGAAACAATAGAAACAATGCCCCTATATATTTCAAACTTAATTTCTTAATTTCCGATTAACATTAAGGTTAATAAGAAATATCAGCTTTTAATATGAAAAGATTTAATGAAATTATTGTTTCTTTGTTTACAGCATATATAAGTAATTGATTTTGAGCACTTTAGGCATAAACAATGACTTGTTTATATTGTTTCTATTGTTTACCGCTTATGCTTATATAATCCACGTTAACTATAGAGGTGGCTGGATTTTGGCTTATGACATCTACTTGCCTACTTTTTACTTTATTGGTTTTCCATAAAAATCCCAAAAAGCGCTTATGCTTCACTGTTTCTACTATTTTAAGTGACTCCCTGTTAGATATTTGCAACTCCACAGTGTCTCTTTTTAGGTCAACACATCCTGCCACATCAGTCCATTTTGATTTGTAATTAAAGCATTTAAGTGTATCAACTGTATTCGTCGTAGTATCAATTCTTATGGAGTCGCTCAGCTTTGCAGAAAGTAAGTTTATTGTTTCTGTCTGAGACGATATAACTCTTTGTAAGTCTGATTTGCTTACTTTAAGCTGCTCAATTAGTTTCAAATCCTGCTTTCTGTATTTCTTATATTCAGAAAGTGAAAGCTGAAGCTCTGTTACTTTAGCAGCATTAAGGCTATCAGATACTTTATAGAGCTGGCTTTGTGCCATTATAGACTCTTTTTCTGAAAGCAATACTTCCTGATTGCTTTTAAGCCTACTGTTTTCTTCTTTTAGGTTTTTAATCCTAATTCCTGCTATTACTATAAGTAGAATAGCAACAGCAATTATTCCTATTTTTATGATTATCTTTTTCATGCTCAATTTATTCTCGCTAATTCTCGCATAATCTTTGAGTTTTATTTGTTATTATTCATATTTAATATAAAAACCATTCTCGTAATAATTTCTTATACGCGAGAATGGTTTTTATGTACTTCAGAGGTCTTTATACTCGTACTTAGCATCAAAGCTGGGGCATGCCTTAGCTGCAAATTCTCTGTGTCCATGAATAGTAGCATTTGGGTATTTTACCTTTAAGCTTTTCAGCAATTCGAGTAAAGATTGCTTTTGAGCCTCAGTGCGTGTATCTTTAGGAGTTTTACCGTCTTTAGCAACGCCTCCTACATAGCATACTCCTATAGAGTTTGCATTTTGACCTGAGCAGTGGGCTCCGACTACACTTTCATCTCTGCCTTTATGAACAGAGCCATCGAGCTCAATCACATAATGATAACCAATATCTTTCCAATGATTACCATTCATATGCCAATCTCGTATGGTCTCAGTTTTAACATCTCGTCCTTCAGGAGTAGCAGAGCAATGGACTATGATTTTATTTATCTTTCTCATTTAATGCTAGCAATTGACTTATTTTGTCTAATATCTCATGACCTTGTTCGACAGTGGTAGCTCGCACAATCTGCTTAACTATATCAGGTACTTCTGCAGCATGAGCTTTTTTACGTTTGCTATTTTCAACCACAGATTTACCCTCGATATATATAACTGCAACAGTACATAGAATTGTGGCAAATGGAATTATATAGAATGATAATAAGCTTCCAAGTATATCAAACATAAGAGCAAAAAGCATTAGCCTTACATAATCGCCGATTTTTGTAATTGTTCTACGAAATCCATGCGACACCAATGCTTGGCCAAGTGCTTTTGCTGTCGTTGTTCCACTCCAGAAGTCTACGATACTGCTTAGTATCATGAAAATCCAGCAGATTAGAATAATGCCAACTCTAATAGCTATGAAAAACATCAGTCCGTTAAAGTTCTTGGCTTCAATCAGTTCTAACATACTATACGAATTTTTCCCAGTCCAACTTGATTGCTTTTTCCGATTGCGTCAGCAGTCCATCTGCAGAAAATCATGCCATCATACCCATCTGGGTCATTGGCTACTTTATGAGCATACCTTAAGCATGCAGCCTCATCTTTCAGAGGATCTGGATAGAAATCTGCATAAGCCATGTTAGCCGCATAGGTAACTGAATGGCTTTCAGGAATAGCGTAAGTTGCCATTTTTCCATTGGCCTCTATAGTAACATCTACTACCATCTCTGTTTTGCCAGTCTTCTGGTTCATTTCTAATCGAGGAAACGATACCTGAGTGGCTTTGCCTTGAATAAGGCTAAATTCCTGTGTATCAAGAATGTATACAGGATAATTCTGCTTTATATCTTTGAATAACAACATATAGCTTATCTTTTTGAATTGTTAATAAAAAAGAGGGCACTCAGAGAAGTATAAAACTTCCGGAACGAAAAGTTTTTGCATCACACAATCGTCACGCCGTCCGCTCCGGTTAATTATTCTACCAATGCGGCGTTATTTACTATCACGTTGCCACTTTTTGCGGTTGGGCTTCCGCTATCCGTGCAATTGTTCAATTCAATACGGGCGTTCGTTCCGCACAAATACCCATATTTTGAACCGTTCAAAGATATACAATTTACGAACTTACCAGAATTTTCATCCGTCCCGGACTTATCGCCGGAAACGTAATAATTGTTTGTGTTGTTCTCGCAAATGCAACTAATCACGAATATTTGCGAACCTCTGCCGCCCTCCGCTGCCGTTGCGCTTCCAACTAATGCGATACCGTTATTAACCTGTTTACGGCAATAGGCGTTATATATCGTATCGTGGCAACCAAAAGCGGGCGTTAATCCGGCTTTTACGTTGTATTCAAACAATCCGCCAATAATGGTTGTTTCGCAACGTTCGTGGTCGCTATATCCGTCGTCGTTATTGTCGTGGCTCCAACAATCAATCATCGTTGCAACGGTATGTTTCGCCAATGCCGGGTCAGTCGTTGTGCTGTGTGCGTTGAACCCGTCCCCGGTACTCGAACCGCTAAACGCCCGTGCCGCTTCGCATCGTATCAATTCCACACCAATTGCCGCCGTCCACGACCACGCACCGCCGCCAAATGCGTATTTTGCTGCGCAATCAATCGCCCGTCCGCCGTGGCAAAGACTTAACGAAATTGAACCGTACCAACATTCAATATTAACCATTTCAAAAGCAACGGAACCGTCATTGCCGGAAATACCGGAACCGCCCGGAATGTAAACCGGGTTGGTGGCTAACGTTGTACCCTCTTTGATTTTGACGTACAACATTTGTGCGTCTGTATCATAAAAGAACGTGTAACCCTCGGATGTTTTCACGGCATCCAACGACGTAACACGAGTTATCTTTGTGCTATCACAACGGTACGTTTTCCCACGTTGTAACGGGTGGCGTTCGTTGTCCGGTATCAACGTACTTTCGTCGAATACCTCATGTTGGAACAATTGGAAATAGTCGGCGGTTGAAAAGGACGACAACGGGGTTTGGTAAACGTTCGTTGTACCCGCAACTAATGTTCCGCTATCAATTTTTGTTCCGCAAATGATACGGTTAACTAATCCACGTTTACCGATAAGACGGACGGAACGTTGGTTTGACTTGGTTTTGATATTCAAACGTTCGGTCGTGTCCCCTATCAATATAATTGTTGTATCAACGCCTGTTTTGGAAAATGCGGCGGCAAACGTCGCTAATGCGGCACTTTCCGTCGTGCCGGAGTTCGTGTCGTTTCCGTTGACCGCATCCACGTAAACAACGGCGGCGGCGGCGGTTGTGTTTACAGTTGTCCCGTGCTTTATGCTTTGGCGTTCCCATTCGCTCAATTTGTTTATTTCGCCTTTTGTCAAATAGTTGTCGCCAACCGATATTGTCGCACCAACGCCACTAATTTGGAAACGTATCAATATACGGGTTGTATTCTCCGGAATTGTGCCGGAGTGAGTACAAAAACCGCCTGCACTTAATTGTAACGCTAACCGGGAAATCTCGGTTAAATCATTGTAAAATATGCAATACATTGTGGCGGCTGTTGCACTACTACTTACAACCACATTATCCGCACCGTAACCGATAACGCCGCCAATCTTAAACGGACTATCCGCCAAATTGAAATCATATCCAATAAATGCAGTAGCTCCGGCATTGTTCACCGTATAAGACAACGTTGTGCGTGTTCTTACAACATTCATTGCTGAACCCTGTAAATTAAATTCGTTGTAATACGGGGCGTAATTAGTTGTTTTAACGGGAATATCTTTTACCTTTTTCCATGCGTTCCATGCGTTCCACGCCTGTTTTGCGAACATACCGAACGGGGTTACATCTTGACCCGTCCACATCATACAACGGTAAATCGTTAACGGCTGTGTACCTTTTCGGTTATCGAGTGTTACACGGCAACGGTTGGATAACGTCGAACATCCGGTTACATTGTAAAAAGATACCCAACCGTCAAATTGCGGGTCGGTCGTTAATTGAACGGCTGAACTAAAGGCACCCGACGTTATAGGGTCAAATGCCACATTTAACAAATGACCTGTACCCGGCGCACTAATTTTCATTAATGCGTTAAGATAATCCGTTGTTGGATTATATGGTAATTGCGACAAATCCAATAAAACCATTAAAGACGAACCCACGGGCAAAACAATACGGTCGGCGTAATATTCCGGCGTTCCTACAACGATAATATTTTGTACGCCCTCCAATTCTTTAATATGCGAACCCGCCTCAATAAACGGGTCGGGGTAAAAGTTGGTTGCGTCCCCCATACCGTCCGGCAAACCCATTCCCTCGGTTGTCGGAGCTTCAAACAATACATTTACAGACGTGGCGGTTGTTTGGGAACCGTAAAAAATCGTAAACCCGTAATAATTTTCGGTTGGCATTACGGTTTTCGTTGTCCCGGCGGGCGTTGACGTCATGGAGCCAATATTGTCAAATGTTCCGTCGGCTTTAATACCTTTTATAATTACCGAGGCGTTGCCTCCAATGGACGTTAATGTAAATTTGTATGGTTGACCCGCAACCAAAAATGTATGCACCTTTTGGGAACCCGCATTTAACCCCCTTACAATACCCGTATCCGTGTACGCATAACATCCGGTTGCGTTGATTTGGTTTGTTATGTTCGCAAACGCAATAACGCCGTCCGAACTCATGCCGATAACAGATTTACCCCAATTGGTCGTCTCGTTGTATAATATTGCCAATTCGCCGGGGTTTACGGTCAAATTACCCGCCTTGGATTGGAAATTTACATAATTCCCCGCCGTATAAGCGATATAAAAAACGTTACCGTCCGGCGTGCCCGGATTAGTTGTTGGTGTTGCTACATCTACAAAAGATGCGTTTTCACCTACAGAACTTATTATGTTATTAAGTACATTCCGTAATACTTGACCGGTAATCTCCTGATTACCATTTGTCTTTATAATATCAGCTATAGCCGCTTTTAAGTTACTCCACTTTGCCATATTTGTTACTCTTTATTAAAATCTCTATTAAAATCTCCTCCAGATAAACTAGGAGTATATCCACCTATATTAGCTATAACAGTATCAGTTTCAAATTCACATTCAACTGCAGCTAAATCTCCTTGGTCTTCCCATTCAGGCTCCATACTAAATGTTGTCAAATCGTAAGTCTGCAGTTTACTTGTAATTTGTTTACTTTCACATAGCCTTACAATCCTAAGAGCGTCACATAGATATTCTGGAGCAACAAACGTAAACTTATAAATTTTTTTGCTTACCTGGCTTTCAATAAAAGTATAACCCATTCGCTCTGTGGCTTCTTCCTCAAAATCATATTCAGGTTTACCGATTTGTGTATTCAAGTAGCATCTAAATTTGAAATTATCAGAAAAATCTACTATGCCATTTTTAAGCTCAAAGTTATATGAGTTGTAATACTCAAGAAGTAAATAGCCGTCTACTTTATTAGTTACAGTGAATATATCAGAATATATAGTTCCTAAACCTGATATTGAAATAGCTAAATAATACAAACCTTCATGCTTTATTTCAACTATAGGAAGAGTACCAGGATATTTAAGAAGCTTGAAGCCAGTATATGATTTGATAGTCAGGCCATTTTCTTTCATGCTTGCCGTTATGTCTGTATACTTGCCAGTGTTAAAGTTATAAAGCCTAACCCAGCCTACAAATGTTCCACTTATAAGAACTGCTTGAAATGGCAATAACATATTCTTATAGGTTATTAGCGGATAAACCTGGCCAAAAGCATAATCTTTACGGTGATTTTGCAGTGCAAGATTATCGTAAAAAGGCAATGGCGATATGTTATTATTCACTAACTTCATGCTATAAATATAATAAAAAATTACGAAACTAGAAAATTTCCTTAATAATTTTTAACACACAGTTTTATTGAGGCTTATAAAGTAATCTCACTTTAGCACGGCGAGTATTTACATTAATAGAAACCTCGTCTATTTTACCATTTCCTATAGTGGTTTTAATTAATTCGAGCTCATTTAAATCTTCTTCTATAGGAAATTCTATAGTATGTTTCATGCACATTTTTACACTACTAGCATATAAATTACCGAGCACATTACAGTCAAGATTTAATGCAGGCATATCATACATATAAAAGCGCACAAGATATGCCCAAGCTGCATAGAAATTCTGAATTACAGCATTATATGTATCACCGTTTTCATCTATCAACTGTGTTTCAATTATAGGCAATTCTAAAGAGGAACCGTTTTTAATTGGGCATAATAGTGCAAAGCCATCATCTGAGAAATTAGATGGATTAAATAGCATGTAATCTACATCGGATGAAAACTGGCTTATATTTATTTCTTCTGTTTTATCCTTTTGCACGTAGTTAGATTTAACATCTATAGTTACTCCACCAAACAAATCGGTTACATCGTCCATCCAACCAAATTCGTATCGCTGATTTAAGTCTGTTTTATCATATTCTACTTCTGATTGAAAATATGATGATAGCTTTTTGTTAAATTGGTCTACAAGCTTAGTAAAATCAAGCTGAATACTTGTATTATAAGAATATGAGCCTCCTCTCATAAAGAAACTTATATGCTCAATCTTAAACTTGTTATCTTCTATATACCAATAACATCTAAAACAGTCACGAAGCATTTTCATTACATCTTCTAGTGATACTTCTGCCTTTTGAGCGGGCTGGTCATATTCACCTTTAAGTATATTTGTTTTTTGTGTTATGTATACATAAAATCTTGCCATCGACATTGGTGCGATTGTATCATACAAAAAGCGACTATATTCAGCAGTTGCTTCATGCTGAAGAGTAGGGTCTATTTCTTTAAGTAAAGCCTTTATTGCTGCTGCTATAGAATAACTATCCCTAAGAGTATATTGCTTTCTTAATCTCTGCTCAAATAAAGAATAATAGCTATCATATACATACCACAATGAAGCATTAGCCCAAGAATTTCTACTAATAGGTAAAGGCCTACCTATACCAGTACTACTAGGAATAAACTCATTAGTGAAATACTGACCATAGTCATTCAAACCATATCTTGTAGGCTTATCTACTGCTCTAGAAGTACAGAAAAACATTCCGCCTGTTAGCCCAATACACTTCTTATAATTCCTATTATCTGTGACAAAGTCATCAGATGGCAAATCGTATGTGTTCTTTATACCTTCAGAGTCTTCTACAGAATCTACATCGCAAAGCAGGCGTCTATAGATATGATATACGAAAGGACTTTCTATAATAAACGTATCATCTGGATTATTTACATTTACCATTTTAACATCATCGCGCAATATGTATTTATTGTCAGGGTCACTAACACCCCATTTCTTTTCTGACTGATATAGCAGCAAGTTATCTGAATTTCTATATAACCGTACTCTATATGGCGTAGAGCTTTCATCTACTAATTCCATTTTGCACGCGTAGCCTGGATTCCATTTACTCCAATATCCGTTTGTTCCAGCGTATACTCCATTAACATCAGAAATGCTAGCATTTCTTATATAAAACTCATTTCCTGCTTTTATATAAGAAAAATAATATTTGCTTATCAAGTCGTTGTGATTGTCAATTGCTTCATTTACATCACTTTCCCAGTATATACCTCCGAAAAAATTAGATATTGAATTAGAACCTCTAACATAAACCTGCATTAAAGAGCGTTTATACAGGTTTATTCTCGATATAGCTGGAGCAAGTTTTATAAGGTCATAAGTATTTTCATACTTGTTAACCACATCATTATATTCATCAAGAGCAGTTGTTTTAAGCTCACACGACTTTTTTTCATAGTCAAGTTTGCAATCTGTTTTATTGAATTCACCTTTATAATACTCTATCCATTTACCAGAAGTCCTATTGTATTTATCTATAATAAGTATCATCTGGTCTTCTAGACCTGAATTGTGCACAAGCTCGTAATCACTCCCAAACAGATTTATTTTACCATCAAGTGAAATACGGAAAAATTCTTGCCCACTTTCTTTAGCATATTTCTTATTAAGCTCTTTATAATGCGGATTTACTTCTACTTTATCACCGCCATTCTTCGATATGTAAAATTTATATTTTGGAGGTATCATATCTTTAATTCTTTATAATTCGTTTAACATTTTTATGCTGAATAACTACTGTGCCGTTAGGTAGTGTATAATACTTAGTTTCACTCTGTTTTCTAATACTTCGCACATCATCCTCTATTTTTGAAAGGTCCACGCTTCCATTAGAATTAAGAGAAATATTCAACCCATCTGAGCTAGCAAATGCATTAAGATATTTATCTTCAAATGTTCCTTTATTTAGACTATTAATAACATCCGGAAGTATCTTTTTGTATTTCCTAGTTCGCTTCTTACTTATAATAGCAAGCGCTTCTCCACCTTCAGCTCTCATTCTATGCTTCTTCTTATTCTTTACGCCCAAATCAATATCATCGCCTGATGCATGAGAGCCTCCTTCCAAGAACTCAAGACCTCCTTCTCCATATTCATCAGATTGGCTTGCTGTTACTTGTTTAGCTTTAATTTTGGCTACTGCAAATGATGTCCACATTGTAGCAATAGCAGCTAATGCGAGAGCTGGGCCAACAATAGGAATTGAAGAGAATGAACTCCACAAATTAGCAGACGCTGTGACAAGCGAAGATGCCTGAGTAACAGTGTTCACTGCTTCTTGACGTTTTTGGGCTGCCTGCAGCATTTTTTGTTTTTCTTGCTGATTTTTCTTTTCTTGCTCTAATTCTTTTTTAGCAGTAGCTACGTTATTAGCATAGCCATTATTGCGAGCCTCAACCTCGGCATCATAAGCTTTTTGTGCAGCCTCTACTCGAGCTTCAGCTGCTTCTACAGCCTGCTCAGCTAATTCAACTTCGGCATCCATAATGGATTGAAGCTGTTCTATTACTATATTTACAGCATCTTTTAGGGCATCAATCTGGTCATCATCAAAGCCAAGTTTCTCAAGCAAAGTACCGCCTAAACCTTTTTTACCGATGTTTTTAATAAAGTCATCAAGCTCTGATAATTCACGGTCGATGCCTTTAACCGTTGCTTTAGCAGCATCAATCTGAGCTTGACTCCAATCTAATCCACCAGCTTCTGCTAAGCGTATTTGTTCTTGCCATCTAGCTTTTTCTTGTTCAAGCTTAAATCGAGTTATCTCAGTTTCACTGCGCTTAACTTCATTAAATACAGCTTCATCAAGAGCTTGTTGCTCATCGAAGCTTGACATATTAAAACTACCAACAGTAATAGCCTTTTGTTTATCAAAAGATGCATTTATAGCGCTTGTAGGTTGTCTTTTAGCTTCTGGTAACTGAGCATTCTTAAGTAATGCTATTTGTCTTTCTACATCTAATCGCTTTAATGAATTGCTGAGTTCTTCATAAGAACCTTTTTTTGATACTCCACCTTCTAATTCTAACAACTCTAATAGCTGTTCAGCTTTTTGTATTTCTACATCTATATTGAGCAAATCTAGACTTAGAGTTAAGCCTTTTTGCTTGTTCTTTATAGCATTTTCTATATCATCTAGTGCTTTGATAGCTGTTTCTTTTTGGCTTTCTGTAAGCTTTTTATATTTTTCGTCTTGACCATTCAGTATTTTTTGGATTCTAGAATATTTATAGTTTAAATCAGCTATTTCTTGATTGAATGATGCAAAGGCTTCAGCTCTGCGCTTCTTATTTTCATCCCTCTCAATCTCTGTACGGCTCTTTTGATATGCTTTTTCGGCTGCTAATGCCAGGTTATTTAGGCGGTCATCAGCGTCTCTTGGTGTACGACCTTTTTTATCTTTTTTGTGAGATTCTTCTAAGCCAATTTCTTTAAATAGAGCATCTGCTTGGTCTTCATAAAATTTCCATACGTTGAAATAGCTTTCAATTTCTTTTTCAAGAACATCTGCATCTTTTTGTAAACTTTCTACATTTCTCTGTCTCTGCTTTTTTAATCTAGTTTCAAGTGACAAATCAGAGTCTGGTCCAGAAATGCCGCCCCATAAAGCTTTAAAGTAATTTATAGTTTTGTCGAAAAAGCCGTACTCACGCACTTTTTCAAGTTCAGCTTTATTTTCTGCAACTAATAGTTTTTGGTATTGCTGGGATACAACATTCAGCGCAGCTTCTGCTTTAGCTCTTGCTTTATATGCGGTCACTACAGATTCAGTATTATCTACAAAAGCATTATTAGCGTCATTTATACTATCAATGGTGATGCCTAATTTACTGAACTCTTTTTCATTATCTTTAATCCACTGTGTTTGTGCTTTTATATTATCCCCTAAATCTTTCCAATTTTCAGATAATCTTCTTAATACTGCTATCTGCTGGCCATAAGACCCTGTAGACCCTTTTCCTAGTTCATCATTTAAGTCCTCTAAAGCATCTTCAAAAGATTTAGCTGCATCTCTCCCTGCAAACGTCCTATCAATCCATGTAATGATTTCTTTACCGTACATAGAGAATACAGTAAGTAAAACTACTAGTGCTGTATTCCAACTAAACAGTGATTTTACAATTGACTTTGTTACGCTTACAGTTTCTTTACCTTCTGCTCTCAGTAATTCATTTTTCTTTCTTAGTCTGTTAATTTCATCAACTACCATAGGTATATTATTCGATATACCTAAGAAGAATGTATTAAGCGATACAGCTGCAGCAGGTAATTCTCGTACTACTTGAGAAATAGAAATGCCTAAGCCATCCCATGTTTTTTGGTAATGACCTACAGACAATCTATAATTACCTGTCGCTTCTTGCAATTTTATCATCTGCTGATAAATTGCATTTGTTTCAGCTTCAAGCTTTTTACCAGAGTCAGCAGCTTCTCTCTCAGCTGCAGACATCTGATTAAGTCGTATTTTATTTAATGCATATTGAGCTGAAAGTCTATTATAAGAACCTTCTGCAGAATTAGCAATTGTAGCTTGTAATTGAGCAATCTGATTTGCTTCTCGTATTTGAGTTGAATAGAGTTTAAGCTGCTGATTTTCTTCTGACTGAGCATAGGCAAGTTTCTCTTGAGCCTGAGCTAATGGGTCTACTGTAGCTTTCTGCTGTTTTCTAGCAGAAGTAAGCTCAGCAATCTTAGCTTTTAACTCAAGTAATCTTTTACCTTCATCTGACTGTAAATAAGCTAATCTTTGCTCTGCCTTTTCTACTTCAGACAGAGTTTGGATATGAGGCTTCATTTGGTCATCAAGGGCCTTAATCTGATTTTTCAAATTAAGAATACTATTAAGTAGCTGTTGCCCCATTTCGCTATCTGCCCTTTCAGCCGCAGTTAAAGACTTATATAGCTCAACTGTTTGCTTTAGGTCAGACTTAAGACGGTCATAAGAAGATATAGCTTGCTTGATATAACGCTGCTGTTCTACAGTTGCTCTATTAGCATCTGAAGTTTGTGCTTTAAGCCAAGCAATCTGTTTACCTGTATCAGATAAAGCTAATTTAAGCTCATTCTGAGCTCTTTCAAGTCTTGACGTAGATGCTGTTGCTTCATCAATAGCTTTACGCCCTTCACTTGTAGCTCCACTAGCAGATTTAAGAGAATGCACAATCCTATCTGCACCTGCCCTGATAGCATTTACCATTGTCTCGTATGACTGATTGAGCTCGCCAAGTTGCTTGACAAGCTTTTCAATCGAGTCATCCGGCTCAATTATATCGCTATATTTTATCTTATCGTCTTCAGCCATAATTATTTCCTTTTATGCCGTTTAACACTCTTGCTTTCTGCTTCTAATTGCTGTTTTATATTATCAACAGCATTATAGAATTGAAGTACTGTCATCTTTTTAGCGTCCATGCTTGTTTTTTGAGCTATCAAAAGGCAAGTACTTTCAAACTGCTTATCATATTTTATTTCAACAGACTCACTTCCTATGTATGATTTTGGAGAATGCATATTAAGTATTATCATATCTATGGTTTCTATCTGTTCAGAGTTATCTGTGTCATTTATCATAGAGTCCAACACAAGAAGTGTTCTTTGCTTTAACTTATCGTATGCATCTTTTTCCTTTGGATTTACAAAATCTCCTGGAAAGTACATTTCAAGTTCGGTGGTTACTTTTTTTTTAAGCCAAGTCAAAAAGTCTATAATCTTTGAATGCTTTATTTCTTTAAGCCTGGCCAATATGTTTTTAAGTCCATCATCTGACAAATCATTAACTTCTTCACCGTCTATGCTGTGGATAAGAGCTGCAAAAGCTAAATACCTTGGTGAAATTTCGTTGTTCACCATATACATATTTTGCCTCATGTTTTGCAGTTCTTGCAAAGCTTTTTTGGCATTATTGCTTTTAATGAATTTAGCAACACGGGTTATATGGGCATCAATATCATCTGCATCTGAGCCAATTCCAGAGTCTATAAGCAAATACTTATTGTACTTCTGAAAATTTACAATAGGCATTTCATCTATGCTGTCATATACCCGTACGACTTTTTTATTTACTATCAGGTTTTTCATATTAAAATTCGCGTTATAGGGGTTGATATGATAGGAATAAGTATAATACTCATCTCATTAAAGAAAATAGCGAGAATGATAGCGAGAATAAGCGACGTCCAAAAGCTTAAGCAAAAGTCACAATCGAATAATTGAGAAATAAGCTTAGGAGCTCTGGTAATTATCTCATCGCGCACACCGAGTTTTCCAATTAGCAAAATAGCAAATGCTGCTGCTAAAGCTATATATATTAAAGCCGAAAGCATTGTTATAAAATATACCGTTGACATAATTCTCTAGTTGTTAAAGTAAATTCAATTCGTATTCCTGCATAAGGGTACATGAAGAATTGTTTATCAATATCTTGTATACCTTCTCCTTTATAAGTATAGTTATTATAGATTTTCTCTATTGAATAGCCTTTATATATATTTTCAAAGCGCTCATATATATCATTTATAACAAGCTTACCAGTTGTAGTAATAAGACCCGGAGTAGTTAATACTCGCATAATTTCATCTTTTACTTCTTCTGTATGCATAACAGTTTCATCTTCATAAATACTGCTGAGGTCATACCAAAATATAATGGCTCCGCTGAAAGTATATTGTGGCAATGATTGAACTACTTCAGTAATCTTTTGTGGGTCATAAATATCAAACCATGAAAAATTGCCAAAGTTATCATTCGGTAAAAGTGACACATATTCTCCATTGCCGTTATACATCGCAGGATATATAAACTTATTACCATCTGGCCTATGTTCTACAAGCTTATATGCTCTACCAAATGCACAATTAAGCCACTTAAGTCTGTTCATAAGTGACTTTTGCATATCCTGTAATATCTTATCAAGCAATACAGGGTCTTCCTTAAATCTTATTTGTACTGAGTTTTCCTTCATTTCCTTATTGCCTGTTTTAATCGTTTAACTAATTCTTTTCTTATGTGAGAACGAATTATTCTGGTAAAATTTTTATCTGTTAAGCGAAAAATCTCTTCACCATATTTCTCAATAAGTTCAGGTGTTTTTTCATCACCCGCAGTCACATAAAAACCTTCTGAGTCAAATACTACAAACATAGACTCATGAAAAGCACCTGTATCTCGCAATGTGACCCTTGTAGTAGGCTGACCTTTTTTCTTTTTTATTTGTATGGTTTTAGGCTTGTATGGCATATAATCCATTATCTTTTCACCTCTACCGTTGATACCACGACGATATAACTGGTCATCTGCTATAGCTGATACTATTACGTCTTCTTTGTCACGCACAATATCTTCTAATAGCATAGGCAAGCTATCCTTAAAACTTCGCAACCTATATTCCAGATTGCGGAGTGTCGCGTTATATCGTTTTACAGCCATATTTATACAGTTCTATATTTAATGCCATTGTTTCGACATGGCAAACATACTCTATCAATTCCAGAAGTACTTAGCTTAATGGCCTTGAAAGCCATATCTAGCTGATAACTTAAACCTGATTTTTTCATAGAAGAAGAGTCACCATCTACTTCATATAATATATCAAGTCGAGAAGCATTGATTGAATGCCTATTTGTCCTTACGTTAGAGTTATATGCAAATTCGCGTAACATATCTACAGCTACCTGCTTAGCTATGACATCTTGGAACATCATTCTCTGTTCAATTATAAAATCTGTAATATCACAGCTTACAGTAACTTCTAAATTTAATCCGTAGTTGTTATCATAAGTATATTGATTATTTTCAACATCCCATAGATGAAGTGGGCACTTTGCAAAATCTTCGTTAAAGTCATCATTGAAATTAACTGCATTTACAAGTTCTTCATTTACAAAAAATGGATGAATTTCAAGATGCTTAGACCATGCCATCCAAGCAAGTAATTCTCTACGTGAGCATGAACCGCAAGGCTCTTTTGACCAGTCTTTATTTTTTCTAATAGCTTGACTTTCCTCTGGAAGTTCAGACTGAAAATAGCACAAATACCAACTTCCTCCTGCATCATTATCTTCACTTTGATATGGCAAATAGAGGTCATCGACTGTAAACCATTCAGCACTATTATCTCGTATCTTATTAAGCTTTATAATCTTTACTGGAGCATCCATACTTGAATGCATAAGATACAAAGTATATTCTCCAGCTTTAGTAAACTGAAGGCATATTTTATTTATCTTTGTGGTTACACCTTTTGCTCTTACTGGTACAATTTCAAAGCCAACTAAGTTTTTCTTATTCTTTACAGTATCTACTAATCTACCTGTTCCATCAAACAAAGTACGACTTTCGCATAATGGCTTATTTGTCCCTTCTATCGCTTTTTCATTGCAGTATCTAGCAATAGCCTTTTGAATGCTTGCTTTTGTTTTGCTCTCGAGCCATTCAGAAAATAAATTGGTTTCAACCCAATACTCAGACTCAATATCGGGCTGTTTTCCTTGTGCTTTTTGAAGCGCTTTATATCGTGTTCCTTGATAATCAACTACATTGCCTTTGCTATATTCCTTTTCAGAATTGTATTCTGGAAAAGTGATATTCTTAAAGTCCGGAGCAATACATGACATATTCTGCAAAGTCAGCAAAGGATGAATTTGTTGAAAATATAAGCCACTTTCACTCACGGTTAAAGCATCAGATATTTTTAAGTCTGATGTATCATAATTCTGCTCCCATCCAATAAGGTGTAACAGTTTTTCTTGTATATCGTTGGCTCTAACCATAATTCTTAATTTTTAATGAAAAATAGGAGGTCACTATCGCCTAGTGGCTCAGTGTGCCTCCTACCAAAGCTAATAACAACTCAAAGATTTGCTATCGGTATTCGCTAAACTTAAACTACTGTTTTAGTATTAACTGGACTTTTTTCAGAGTTAACTACTACAACTGGCTTAGCATAAGCAGCATCCTCGCTTGATACGTTGAATGCCAGAATAGGACTTGCCAAAGTGCTAGGTGCACTGTTATATGCAGTCAAGAAGGCCACGTCAACAGCAAAACCATAGTGCTCTTTGCGCGTACGAGTCATATCAGCAGTAGCGGCTCCTGCAATAGTATTGTAATCACCTACAGAATCGTAGAAATATGTACCAACAGGCATGTTCAGCAAAGGCAAAGTAGCAATACCCCACTCATGGCCGTCACCGGAAACAGTTCCAAGCAAGCAGTCACGCTCGAAGCGGGTCAACATTCCAAGAGAGCCGGCATTTACAGCGTAACCCTGAGCATACTTACCTTCAGCAGCTGCGATATTGTTCGTCAAGTGAACAATTTTTGTGCCAAATTCATTCTGCTTGTTTACGTCATTGTAAAGACCGTGCTGCTGCAACTTACGCATGATAGACTCAACACCAGGGTCACCTACAAGATGCAACTGGCCATAGAAGTCATTTGCTCCCATCATAACTTCAAGGTCACCAAATACGTTTTCACGCTCAGTCCACTTTGCATTGATGGCATTAGCAGACCAGTCATACAGCAGCGGATTTTTCAAAATCTGTGTTTTGTTGGCTGCGAGAGCAGCAAGAGCAGCTTCATCGAGCTTTTTCGCAAAAGCATAGATGTACTTCATCATCTTGGTTTCAAAGTCCTTCTGAATGCCAATTTCGTTGTTCATGTACATTGCCGGAGCAATAGTAAATCCCCATGCGTAAGTGGCAAACGTGATTTGAACCATCTTAGAAGTGTTTTCACTGTCGGCGATTGTCAAGGTGCGAGTACTACCGATAGTAATATCAGCATCGTAGTCAATTACCGGAGTTTCCAACGTGTTACCGATGGAGGTCCTTGCTTTTTGCTTCAGTTCCTCAGTGAGGATGCCAGTAGGGTCTTCAGACTGCACCATAAAAGCGTTCAGCGCACCGTACCTACTGGGGCGATACTCAAACTTATCAAGGTTAGAGTTCGCACGAATGTTCTGGATACGTGTTAAAACTAGACTCATAACTTTTAAGTTTTTTAATTGTTAATAATTATGCTATTATGGTGCATTACCCTTTTACGCCTCATAGCATTTTTTATTCTTTATACTTTTTCGTATGTTTTCTCAAAAATATCAGGCTTACATGGATAAAACTCACCATTTACACCTTTAATGATATAATCACCTACACTTGCCCGCATTGTGCCTTCTAAAGTTTCAACAGGGATATAAGGATTATTATCCTCATAATTTATGTGTGCTCCTCCCATAAACTCAGAAAGCTCACAAATTCTTTCAGCTGTGTCCTCAAATTGAATTGCTTCAATTATTACTGGTTTCTTTTTATCTAATAGGCAAACTTGTCACATTGTTTTCAGTTCTCAGCTGCATTGACTGGTCTGCAAATTCCTGTGAGTCGCGGGTCAAACCATTTGCAAGCAGATGCGCCTCAATGGCTTTATCGGCTTCAACTTGGCTCTTTATGCCAGACAAATCAAGTGTTCCACCTGTTCCGCCTGAACCAGACCCAAAGCCTCCTGTTCCACCGCCTGTTTGCTGACGACCTGTATCGATTACATCTTTAAGCGACGTTTCCATTACAAGCTCCTGCATTGTGTAAGGATTAAGATTGTTCTTCGGATTGTTAAGGATATTACCATCCGCACCACGAATAACAAGTTTCTTTCCTCCTTGGCCGTCCTCTATGAAATCAGGAGTACCTTTTGCAAGGACTTCTGCTTTTGCAACGTTGAGCAGTGTCTTCTGAATAGGCTCAGTAATACCACTCTTAAACTTAAGACCTGCTGTAGCAGCTTGAAAAGCATAATCTACATGCGTGTCCTTAATAGTTTTATCAAACTCTGCCTTTTTGGTATTGAACTCAGTTTCCTTTGTCTGAAGCTGAGTTTGAAGCTGAGTTACTTGAGCTTTAGCATCTTTCAGCTGTTGCTTCAAAGTTTCATCACCAGCTCCTTTTTCAAGTTTAGACTGGAGCTCTGTGACCTGTGCCTGAGCAGCAGTAAGCTGAGTTTGAATTGTTTTTGCAGACTCTGCTTTAGTTTTGTACTCGCCAAGTACGCGCTTAGCATAGTCGTAACTTTTTTCACCATCTTTCTTTTTAATGCCTGTAATGTCAAGAATATCAGTGTCATACTGACCGTGTAATGCGCCGATTTTAGTACCTATAACGGTATTCTCATCATTTCTTGACATCTCAGCAATTGCATTCAGCTGGTCATCTGTAAGACCTGTTAAAGCTGAACTTTGTTGTAGCATCTCAATTGTTAACATATAGCTTTGTTTTTATCTGTTAATTACTTTTGTACTAACTCTGCAGCATCTCCATACGGGTCATGTAAAGCCGCCATAATGGTATAACCAAGGCCTTTATACGTTTTCTTGAAAAGCTGCCACTCTGCGAATGTGAACATTTGAGTATATGTTGGTGACTCTTCTTTGCCAGTCATTGGATTAAACCTACGACCACGCACAATTGACAAGTGCACCATCTTCTCAGTACCCGGCTTAGGAGTATAACCACTCTTAGCCTGTGTTTTTGATGCCAATAATTTTTCTTCAATAACATCATCAACATCTACTAGGAAAAGAACTACATCGTCAAGCTCTTCTTGTAAGTCGCTTGTCCAAGCTTTTCCGCCTTTAGCCTTAGCAGCTTCTAGTTCTGCTTTACACTCTACGGCCTTTTTCTTATAAGACTTAACATCCTCAAGACTGAGTGCCTGTAGTTGCTGAAGTTCCAATTTCTGTAACATATTCCAAAAGTTTTTTGTTTATAATATCTATTTTTTCTCTCATTGGCTTATTTGAAGCAAACTCAATTATGTTAATGTTCTCACGTTCAAATTTTTCGATTAAAGTACTAAAATTTATTTTAAGCTTTACCAAATTTTCATTTAATAACTCTTTTTCATACAATTTTAACACTTCATCCAGCGTTTTATGTGGATATGGCTCCAATTGCTTTAAGATAAACATTCTCTGAAGTACCAAAGGATTATTACGATACTCAACCTCAAGAATTTGTTGCGATATAGCATCTAGTTCTGAGTTAGACGCGCCATTCTCCTTTGCTTGTTTGTACTTAGAATATAGCTCTGTTACTGTGAAAACGTAAAACTCTGTACCCCAGTTTACAGAAGATGATATGAAAGCACCTCCATACCTGAGTTTGCAAACAGTATCTTCGACAAATTTCTGTGCCAATTCAAAGTTAGTCTTTAAGGCATTGAGAACTGAGGTTTTGCTTTCAAAGTTAGCAGTTACCTGAGTTTCATTGATAGCTTCTTTTTCACTTACAGTACCACCTGAACCAACAACAGAAATTACAATTTCATTTTTAAGCCTTGCACACTCATTGACATTATAGTCAAGTGAGTCTTTATCGATAGTAGTTATCTGAACAGGATTACGCATATCTGCGACACCTTCAGATTGATTTGGTATAGGAACTTCTAAGAATGAACCAGGACCAGCTATACGCTTTTCGCTACAGCAAGGGCACTTTTCAACTGTTCCATCATTGAGAATTTTATACTCGCCTTTTGCATTGCGTAGAAAACCTCCATCGCAGTAATCACCAGTCTCATTATTCTCAAAATTACAATCAGCTTCATACGCACTATATATAGGATAAGGTGCATACAAGTCTAAATGCTGCTTCGAAATAGAGAAGAACAAATACCAATCAAGATTTGACAGCTCTTTTGTAATTGGATTTTTCTTAAGGTCTTTATTTTTCTCATTGAGTTGTGTTGACCAAAAGAACCGAGCTGGACAATATCCTAAATCGTGCTTTGCCTCTGAAATAAGTGACTGAATTTCATTTTTCTTATTCAGCTGATATACTCTTATAGAAGTATCATCAAATACAGCTATTCGATGTTCCGGCTGTTTGAAAATAAGCCACTCAAACCGATTTTCATCAAGCCTAAAAGTCTGGTAATCAATTACGGCATCAATCTCAAGCCAATAAAAATACGGCTCTGGGCGCAAAGATGTTTGTACTTGAGGAAGGTCTACTACCAAAATACTATTTGGCGATACCTGCATTCTCTTCCATCCGGTTGTCTTCCACACCTCTGGCTCGTTGAGGTTATTCTTTTTATACTGAGACCAGTCTTCTGCAAGCTCTGAGTCTGTAAACTGGTATGAGCTTGATGAGTTACGACTATAGAAAACCCTTTCGAGTTCTCTATAGACGTCCTCAACTACGGCAGGTGTAGGCAACGGAAATTTGAACAGATGAAGGAATATGTTGAATTTATCCTTCGGAAGCAACTGTCTTACCCAATCAAGGAATATAGTCGTAGGTTGGTTAATATCAGATACAGCAACATTCGCCTCAGTATGAAATCTAAGACGACGCTGCATGTTTACAGCTTTCTGAATAGCCTGACGTTTAGTCGGCTTTTGCAGAATCTGCTTTATCTGATTTAATTCTAAGGCCATTTTCTTCGTCGTAAGTATAATTGCTATCTTTAGGTAATTCCCATCCACCGTTTATGGCTGTGCCCATATCAAGCAGGCGTTCGGCATGCTGAATGCCAAACTCCTGCCTCATATTGTACTTAGGCACAACCAATGTTACTGTTTGTTCTTTTTTCTTTCTCATAACTGAAAGTTTTAAGCCCCAACAGAAGCAGCATTAACCCAATCTGTAAGAGGATTGAAGTCCAATGTTTCGCGCTTAATGATATAGAAGTTATCACTCCAGTTAGGATAGAATGACCATTCAATGATATTACTGTCCGGCTCTTCAAAACCACCAAGCTTCTTGTCACCGACAAAGAACTTACCAATAGGAATTGGGAAGTATGCTGTAGGCTTATTCTGGTCATCTACCAAACAGCCGATATTACCATTTTCATCAATCAGCCAAACACCAATCTCTTCACACATGTACTGTTTCAGCTGTGCAATTGTCTTCTGACTTTCCTGATAGATAGTGGCAGAGAACGTTGTCGGCTCACGGCCAATTGTAATCTCAATACCTCCAAGTGTCTGGTTACCACCGCCGAATGTACGAGCTGCGCCAGGCTCAGAAGTAGGTCCTTGAATATACGGAGAAACTGTCATCTTAGAACCATCAGCCGCAGAAAACAAGGCAGAAAACGATGCTTTCTTAGTCGGGTCAGTGACAGAGTTCTTCGTTCCAGCTGTCTTATAGATGCGCTGGAATGCAACTTTTTGAACTTGCCCCATACTCTCCTTGCATTCAGCAATCTCAAGGTCGGCGATATGAGCACCGGCAGGGCATCCACAGTTTAATCCCATATTATTTATGTTTTTAATATTAATACTACCGAGCAGCTACCCTTAACTTGCATCGAATTACCTGTATTTTTGCTTCGAATTGACTTCTCTACAGTGTAAATATACTAAATTTCTTTATAAATTGTACCGCTTTTAACATTTTTTTATAGAGGTATTTTTTATCTCATATTCTCGCACTATGTTCATTCAAGGCTTATGATTTAATCATTCATATATAATTAGAAGCCTAGAAATTACGAGAATAATGCGAGAATTTAATCTTTTATCACCTTATAGCCTCTTTTTTGGAAAAATTCATCCATTACATAATAGCTATACTTATTTCTGCCGTTAATTATGGCTTTATCTTTTTTAGAACACCATCTTGTAACTTTAGGCGCTCCAGTGTAATATAGCCATTTATTATATAAACAGCTTGCACAACACATGTTTGCCTTAACTCCATTCGGGCTTATCATCTTTTCCATACTAGTTTCTCAATGATATTTTCTTCCTTCCAGCTTTTCTACTATGCATTTCTACTACTCCAGTTAATGCATCTGGTGCATCATCATGAGCAGCCCTTCGCTTATTATCTTTACGATAAGTTGTAATAGCATTATAGAATTCACGCCATTTTTTATCCCAATTTTCTGGAAACGCTACATCTGAGTTAACAAGAGCTGAATTTGAAAAAATACGAGCAGCTTTATTTTTTGTCTGTGTAAAAGTATTTATGGCTGTTTTGAAATTATGCAAAGTAGCTCTTGTAATACGCTTTACATTTCTAGCAAACTGCCTACCACCATTATTGGACTCTATCAGACATTCTGTTATACTATTTTCTGTGAGCATTTTAGCCAACATTACTTCAGTTTTTTCCATGGGCAGTTGTGTGTATAGCACATCAATTACATATAGCATTTCTGGAGTATTTATAAAGCAAATTGCACATAAATAATCAGAGCCAGTATCAGCTGTATCAACGTAACACCATCTTTGATTAGCTTTAGAGCCTGATGGCAATTCTATATTTTGGTATGTTCTAAACTCGTGATACATAAGGCCCTCAGTAGGAATTGGATTTTGCATATACTGCGTCTCAAATACTACCGGGTTAATCTCTCGTAGTTTATATAGCTCCTCAAGATTGTGCTTCATTGGCCAAAGAGCACATTCTTCTCCTGTCTCAGGGTCTGTTTGTATAACTGGAAGTGATAAAACAGTCCATGTATCTGGCTCTATCTCTTGTAAATAGCCACAGAGGTCATGCTCATGTAGTCTTTGCATTATAATAATGATAGGTGTTCTGCGCGAGTTAGTACGGTTACGAATTGTGTTCTCAAATCGTTGGTTTACACGCTCTCGTATAAGGTCAGATGCTGCATCGTCGGCTTTCAATGGGTCATCAATTACAATTGCGCCTTGGAAGACATTAGATTTTGCTCCAACCATTTTAAGCATTTCATTTGTATGGTCATCAAACACAAATATATCATTGCCTCCATCCATAGTTTCTATATCTGAGTCAAGACGTCCACTGCCAAATCCTGTTACTTGACCTTGTGTTGATACAGCATAGAGTTCTCCGCCCGCTTTAGTTTTCCATCTTTTAGCCGAGCCTTTCTCAGAAGCAAGAGCAGACTTAGGAAAAAGGGTCTTATATAGTTCTTCACTCATTATGCTACGCACTGTTTCTGAGTTATCGTTAACCAAAAGGTCAGAATACGATAAATGTAGAAAAAGACATCTCGGATTTAAGGCAAAACACCAGCTTATAAATGATTTAATTACCAATAGCGTTTTTCCATACCTGGGAGCAACATTAATTATAAGTCTTGTTATATCTCCGTCAACTACTTTTTGCAAAGCTTCTATGATTTTCTTATGATGCTCTGCTACTATGTATGAAGTATGGTATTGGCATTTGAACATCATCTTTGTGTATTTCTCAAACGATGTTAGAGCCTCAAGGCGTAACATTTCTATAGCATTGACAGCGTTAGCCCTAGTAGCATTTAAGGCTTTTTCTTGCATTGTTTTTAATGAGTCCATATCTTATTTTTTAGGTTGTGTATAGTTATACTTTATTTCTGCTGCTTTTCTTGCAGTTACTGCTTCTTCGAATGTGTTAAAATAGCCTAAGCAATCATACAGGGCTCTTCCATTTTTTCTTTTACCATTTCCTATTGCTGCTACCCACTTTTGATATTTTTTATGCCAATAAACTCCTGTATGACCTGATGTATTATTTGTACGCATTTTACGGTTTCTGCTGTTTTGCATACCAGATACGAGACGTAAATTATCAATTCTGTTATTTAATGGATTTCCATCTATGTGGTCAATTTCTTTATTATCATCCGGCCATTTTCCATACTGATAAAACCATGCTAATCTATATGCTTTATATACATTTTGGCCTATTACTATATTAGAATATCCTTTATAGTCTATTGTAGTACCAGCTACATCTCCTATATTAGGACTATCTTTACGTAATTTATTTGAATATTTCCATCTAAATATACCAGTCTCTGGGTTATAACTTAATATAGATAATAAATACTCATGTGAAAGAGCATATTCTTTCTCTTTCAAAGCTACAAAATTGTTGTATGTTAATGCCATATTCTTTTAAGTTTTATTATTTCATCAAGGTGTCCCTTATAATCACGTATGCTTCTCTGGACACCGGTTGATTTGGTATTATTCCAGTTTGCAGCTGCTGTCCTTCTGGGAGACTTAATTGCATAGGTCCTTTGCCAAATATTCTATCCCATAATTTTTCTATAGTTTCAATATTACCTAGCTTTTCGTCTTCAATAAGGCGCTTAATTACAGTCTTTATTACAACCGGCACTTTTTTATTGGCTATTAAAGCTTGTAGCTGCGAGTGGTTACATGTTAATAAACAAGCCAATAAATTAGCCGTGTCTTGCTTTGTAAGCTGAACACTTAAATTGATATTAAGGCTAGTAAGAAGCTTTGTTATTTCAGGCCTTGATACTCCTTGTAACTGAAGTGCTGAGCGTATAGCTGATGAATATGAACCTCTGCCCGGGTCATGGCGTTCTGCTAACTCAGTTACTTTAAGCGGCTCTACAGTCTGAGCCTCAAGTGCCTCAATAGCCTCAACTCGTTTTTGCTGCTCCGCAATACGTTTGGCTTGAAACTCAGTTTGGCCATCTGGTATTTCTTCCACGCCAAGCTCTTTTGCTAATAATTGACGCTTTTCTTGTTTAACTTGAAGATTTTTAAGCCTCTGCTTTTCAAGATATTTAATACGAGCCAATTCTTTTGCATCTTGTTTTAATTTGATGCGCGTGGCCTCTTGTTCTACAAGCTTAGATGTATCTGGATTAGACATTCCAGGAACTACTGGCCTATCTGGCAATATATCTGCTAATTTCTGTGCTATTTTATCTGTTTTCATATCAATTTCTTTTTAATCTGAATATTTCCATAAGCGTTTATAAGCTGTATTTAATCTGCCGCTACAACATGCAGCTATATTACTGGCATTTAAGCTATAATGCCTTGCCGCGGCTGTAATAGAAGGCCATTCTGCCACTTCTGTATAACCTTTGCCTTTTTCATAGGTATATTCTTTTATAGGTCTTGCATTAGAAGCTAATACTACTTTTTCATATTTATCTCCTATTTGGCCGCGCACAAGTCTTATATACTTCTTTTCTTCTTCATACTTATTGCCGGCCATATATATTTTATTAAAGCCATAAGGCTCATAGCAGCTATTTAATAATATAGTTTTATACTTAAGCTTAAATAAAGCATCTAATGTATATTCGCTTGGCTCCTTTATAGATACATATAGTGTGTTACTATATTTCATTGACTCTTTTAGAAGTACATTTTGTTTTATGCTATCGTCTAATACAGAATTTACAAATCTTCTTAATTCTGCTTTTACTGATAACATAATTGTGTGGCCTACATACACCCTATTATCATATTCAAATTCAATGATAAATATCGCAAATTTAGATGTAAGGTTATCAGGGCTATCGACCACCTCGATTTTTTTATTGCATATTTCTAGCATAGCTGTGAATTTTTATTTTATAGTGCAAGTATACAAAATATAATTCAAACGATATATATTTTAGTTGTTAAAAATATCATTTTGGTAATTTTTCTTGCGAGAATAGAAAATAAATATAAGATAGTTTATGTTTACACATTGTTTATTTTTTGTTTATCTCGCAAGCTATTGATTTTCAATGAGTTAGAACGAAATAAACAAAATAAATAAAAATCTAATCCCCCTATATATCCTATTTTTAGTTTGATAGTTTCTGACAAGCCTATTATTAGCTCTATAAAAGACTATCAAATCATATTTTATAGTCTACTAGATAATTATTGTTTATATTGTTTATTTCATTCTAACTCATTGAAAATCAATCACTTATCGAGAAACAATGCATTGTTTACATTGTTTACATTGTTTCTCTTGCGAGAATGTCATTTTGCCAATTCCTTATTAAGTCTAAGGGCCTAGATAGATATTTGCGAGAATGTATGCGAGAATGAGAATCTATGAGCCTCTGGGCCTTGCTCATACTTATATATGATTTGAATCCCAATTTGCGAGTATGATTTGAATCCCAATTTGCGAGAATGATTTGGTGGCAATTTGCGAGAATGATTTGGTGGCAATTTGCGAGAATGATTTGAAGCCAAAAAACTTTCTGCCTATGGACATGGCTCTATATACTATATATAAGGGGCACCCAGGCACTGCAGCAGGGGCCTAATTCGTTAATTATGGTTTATTTGGTTAAAAAGCATTAAGGCTATCAGCTTAATTCATTAAAAAGCATTAAGGCTATCAG
>ERZ834433.730-NODE-730-length-34352-cov-6.927078_pt1 | contig 34352 bp, 28 predicted proteins | sample MGYA00519948_ERZ834433 | MGnify/ENA primary metagenome ERZ834433 (study PRJEB31850, sample SAMEA3708752) | human gut metagenome | biome: human gut; feature: human-associated habitat; material: faeces | place: China | collected 2014 ...
AGGTTGGATGTTTTTCTGCTCTTTACTTTTTAGAATATTATCTCGAACTCGCGTTACTAAACAATTAACCCCTAAACTGTGACAGATGACAGCAACTCACCAAATATATTCTTCTGTGTAACGTTGGTAAGTTGGTTCTTCTTTTATCCCTTTATTACGGAATAGTTGTCTGATGTAGGCTTGGTCTTTGGGCATAAGCCCCCGTTCTCCGCGATAGAACCGATAATATCCTGTTTTTCCATAGTGTCCGACCATTTGTATTCTGATACTGACCGCATCCTCATAGGGGATTCTGTTAAGCAACTGTTTAAGTCCCCATGCCACATGGACTTTGACAGCAGTCTTGAAACATTCGCATTGGTTTCCATCCGCAGGATAACGTGCTGGATTAACGATGGAGATATAAAGGTAATCGGCTGTTTCGTTTTGTGCAGCTATGTAGCGTAAACATTTCAAGGCTTGTGGACATTGGTCGTTGAAACACCGGGAGAAATTGTAGGGGACAGACGGGCTGTCGGATTCTTCTTTCATCTTGTAGGGTTTATTTTATTTGTGAGATACTGTTGTTAATATGTTAATATACGGGAAAATATTCTTCACAAAAGTAGGGCTTTATTTTGGGAATGGGAAGTGTTTGGACAAATATTACTGATATGCAAAGAATCTTTTATAGAGAAATTGTGTTGTGATGTATCAAAAAATCTCTATTTCTTTCTCATATTCTATATTTTTACCTATTTTTGTAACTTCCGATAATATAGCCTTATCGGAAGTTACAAAAAAGACACACACATGAAACCGGAAGAAAAGGCTCGAATAATAATTGACCGTATGCTTAATGATGCGGGTTGGGAAGTAGTTGATAGAAATCATTATTCTCCTGAAGTATCTGCTATAGCAGTCGAAGAAGGCTTGCTGAAAGGTAATCGTGAAGCTGACTATTTACTTTTTTTAAATGGTAAAGCTGTTGGCGTATTGGAAGCAAAGAAAGAATCTGTGTCAATTTATTCTGAAATTGTGGCAGACCAGGCTGAAAAATATACTAGAGGTGTACCTCATTGGTGTCAGGCTTGGATGAATCCTTTACCTTTAGTTTATTTGTCAAATGGAAGGGAACTGTTATTCAGAGATACCCGTGAAGTTGATTCTGAATATATTTCTTTGAATAAAATTCATTCTCCTAAAGAAATAGTAAAACTATTAGGACTTAAAGATGATTTTGCAGGACTTCCAACTTTAAAAAGGAAAGGATTAAGGGATTGCCAGTATGAAGCAATAACAAAATTAGAAAATAGTTTTCGTAGCGGGCATGATCGTGCATTGATGGTTTTGGCTACGGGAGCGGGAAAGACTTATACCGCATGTTTGGCTGCCTATCGTTTGTTGGCTTTCACTTCAATGAAGAGGGTTTTGTTTCTTGTTGACCGTAATAATCTTGGAAAACAGGCAGAAGGAGAATTTGGAACATTCCGTTTGACAGAAAATGGTGATCCGTTTAATACCATATTTGGGGTAGAAAGATTGAAAACCGCGAAAATCCCAAATGATGCCAATGTTGTTATCTCTACTATACAGCGTTTATTTTCTTTATTGTCCGGAGACGATTTTATAGATGATGATAATGAAGCGGATTATGTTGTCGACGGTACTAGAAATATGAATTTGCCGGTTCATCCTAACTTGCCCCCGGATTACTTTGACTTGATAATTATTGATGAGTGCCATCGCTCTATTTATGGTAGTTGGCGAAGTGTGCTTGAATATTTTAGTTCTGCAAAAATGATTGGGTTAACAGCTACTCCTGCTGTTGAAACATTGGCTTTCTTTAATAACAACTTAATAGTGAACTACACTCTTGAAAAGTCAATAGTTGATGGTGTCAATGTTGATTATAGGGTGTTTCGTATTAAAACACAAGTAACCGAAGATGGCGGTGCAATTCGCGAGGGGGATAAAGTACGTAAAATAACCCGCTATACAGGTAAAACTGAAAATATCGAAACACAGGAAACGACTACTTATACAAGACAAGAACTGAATAGGAGTATTATTAATCCTGCTCAAATAAAGTTGATTTTAGAGACATATAGAGATGCGGTTTATACAGAAATGTTTAATGATCCCCAAAGAGAACCTAATTTTGACTATTTACCTAAGACATTAATATTTGCTTTGAATGATGCTCATGCAAGTAATATTGTTAAAATAGCGAAGGAAGTCTTTGGACGTGAAGATGATACGTTTGTGCAGAAAATCACTTATTCGGCTGGAGATAGTAATGAATTGATACGTCATTTTCGTAATGATAAGGAGTTCCGCATTGCTGTAACTGTGACTTTGGTTGCTACTGGAACAGACGTGAAGCCTTTGGAAGTGGTGATGTTTATGCGTGATGTCGAGTCTGACTCTCTTTATACTCAGATGAAAGGTAGGGGAGTACGTACAATTGGTGATGAGCAACTGCGTAATGTTACTCCAAATGCTCATAGTAAAGATTTGTTTTTCTTAGTCGATGCGGTGGGAGTAACAGAACATGAGCATTATGTAACAACTTCTGGAGCGGGAAGCAATGCTGAAACATTGTTGTCTTTAAGGCAACTTTTAGAGCGTATCTCTCATGGTGAACTGCCGGATGAACATCTGCGATTGTTGGCTAGTCGTCTGTCAAGAATACATAATAAGGCAAATGAAGAACAGAGGAATGAGTTTATAAGATTGGCTGGTACAGATATGCGGGATATGGCATCTCGTATATATGAAGCTTTGGATAATAATCTGTTGCCGGAATATGTGAATATAAACGAACCGAATAACGAACGGAAAGGCTTGGTACGTCCTCTCGCTATTCATCCCGATGCCCGTGAATATCTGTGTATTCTGAACGCTGGATTTGTCACAATTTTAATGCCCGGTGAAGATACATTGATTGAGAAAGGATTTTCCATAGAGGAAGCTCACGACACGACTCAGGCGTTTGAACAATATGTAAATGAACATAGAGATGAGATAGAGGCTTTACGCATTATTTATAACAATAACGGAGAACCTATCACTTATGCAATACTTAAGGATTTGGAGAATCGGATGAAAATGGAGAATTACAAGTTTAATCCTTCTCAATTATGGAATACATACTCTATTGTTAACCCTTCCAATGTAGTACATTTTGGGACGAAAGAAGAAAAAGAAGCATTGACTAATATTATTCAGTTAGTCAGATATGCTTATCATCAGGTGACAGAACTTCGTAGCCTGTCATCAATGGCTGCCCAACGTTTTGAATTGTGGTGTGGGCAGATACAGCGTACAATGACTGATGCTCAAAAGAATACTATCCGTCAGATTGTGAACTATATTGTAGCGAATGGTTCTTGTACAATAAAAGAAATAAAGGAAGATGATAAAACAATAGCGCTTCAGATGATACGTAAGTTTGGTACTATAGCAGCGGTGAATGAGGCTATTGTTTCATTATCTCAGTTTTTAATTTATAATAGAAAAGTAGCATAAAATTAATATGGCAAAATCAAATTCGAATGAGCAAGGTCTGACTAAAAAGGTCTGGACACTTGCCACTACGTTAGCGGGTCAAGGTATTGGATTTACCGATTATATAACCCAACTGACTTATTTGTTATTTCTGAAAATGGATGATGAAAACGTTAAATTGCTTGACGAAGAATCAGCCATACCTGAAGGATATCGTTGGGAAAATCTGATAGAATTGGATGGTCTTGATTTGATAGGCCAGTATGAAAATACATTGAAAATACTGAGTGAGCAGGATAATCTAATTGGTACTATCTATACGAAAGCTCAAAATAAAATAGATAAGCCTGTATATTTGAAGAAGGTCATAACTATGATTAATGAGGAGCAATGGCTTATAATGGATGGTGATGTTAAGGGGGCTATTTATGAAAGTATTTTAGAGAAGAATGGGCAAGATAAAAAGAGTGGTGCAGGTCAGTATTTTACTCCTCGTTCTCTTATATCGGCAATGGTTGATGTAACGCGTCCTCAGATTGGGGAAACGGTTTGTGACCCGGCTTGTGGAACTGGTGGCTTTCTTTTGGCAGCTTATGACTACATGAAAAAACAATCACAAGACAAAGGCAAACGGGACTTTTTGCGGAATAAAGCTCTACATGGTTCGGATAATACTCCTTTGGTTGTTACATTAGCTTCGATGAACTTGTATCTTCATGGTGTTGGTACTGACCGAAGTCCTATCATATGTCAGGACTCTTTAGAAAAAGAACCTAATATACTAGTGAATGTCATTCTTGCTAATCCGCCTTTTGGAACTCGTCCTTCTGGTTCTGTCGACATTAATCGAAGTGATTTTTATGTTGAAACGAAAAATAACCAATTGAATTTCTTACAGCATATAATGCTTTCGCTCAAAACAGGCGGACGTGCAGCGGTTGTTTTGCCTGATAACGTACTGTTTGAAGGTGGAGCTGGAGAAGTGATTCGTAAGAAACTACTTTCAGAATTTAATTTACATACTATTTTGCGTTTGCCGACTGGTATATTTTATGCTCAAGGTGTAAAAGCTAATGTGTTATTCTTTACAAAAGGTAGTAGTACGAAGGATATTTGGTTTTATGATTATCGTACAGATGTAAAGCATACATTGGCTACTAATCCAATGCAAAGGCATCATCTTGATGATTTCGTTTCGTGTTATCATGCGGAGGATATAAATGCTCGTGTAGAAACATATAATGCTGAAACTAATCCGAATGGGCGTTGGCGTAAATATAGTTGTGATGAAGTAATAACTCGTGACAAAACCAGCCTTGATGTATCTTGGATAAAACAGGGCGGGGATGAAGTAGACTATTCATTATCAGAATTAATTGATATTCTCAAAGAGAAAAGTGATAACATAAGTAAAGCGGTGGCTGAACTTCAAAAATTAATGGCAAATATCGAGGACTAATGGACACAAAGAAACTACGACAGAAAATATTAGACCTCGCTATTAGAGGAAAACTTGTCCCACAAGATCCAAATGATGAACCTGCATCTGTTTTACTTGAACGTATTAAGGAAGAGAAAGAACGTTTGATAAAGGAGGGAAAGATAAAGAAAAGTAAGAAAACAGTTTCTTCTGATACGTACCATTATGAGCAGATATTACCAAAAGGATGGTGTTGGACGGTATTAGGGGATATTTTTCAACATAATAATGGGAAACAAAAAACATCATCTAATCAAGAGGGAGAATTATATAAATACATCACAACTTCTAATGTATATTGGAATAAGTTTGATTTTTCCGAAGTCAAGCAGATGAGATTTTTAGAATCAGAGTTTGAAAAATATATAGCAAAAAAAGGGGATCTTCTTGTATGTGAAGGAGGAGATATAGGAAGAGCTGCAATATGGAATTATGACTATAATATATGCATTCAGAATCATCTTCATAGACTAAGAGCATATATTCCGGTATGCACTAAATACTTTCTTTTTTCTTTAATGGACAGCAAGGCAAAAGGCGTCATAAAAGGAAAAGGGATAGGTTTAATGAGTCTATCTGCTAATGATTTGCACAATATTATAATTGCACTGCCACCGTTGTCCGAGCAATATCGCATTGTTACGGAAATAGAGCGTTGGTTTACCTTGATTAGCCAAATAGAACAAGACAAATCGGCCTTACAATCCGTCATTAAGCAAGCTAAAAGCAAAATCCTCCGCCTTGCTATTTACGGTAAACTCGTTCCTCAAGACCCAAACGACGAGCCTGCTTCGGAACTGCTCAAACGCATCAATCCAAATGCCGAAATCACTTGTGATAACGGGCATAGTGGGAAGTTGCCTTATGAAATACCTAAGACATGGGTATGGTGTAGCCATAATTCTATCTTAGATATATCTGGAGGATCACAACCTGCAAAGAGTTATTTTGAAACTATACTTAAACCAAATTACATCAGACTTTATCAGATTAGAGATTATGGAGAGTCTCCGGTACCTGTTTATATCCCAATTAATTTTGCTTCAAAACAAACCGAAAAAGGAGATATATTATTAGCACGTTATGGTGGTTCTTTAGGAAAAGTATTTCATGCTGAACAAGGGGCTTATAATGTGGCAATGGCAAAGGTTATCTTTAAATTTGAAAACCTCATATACAAGGAGTTTGCATATTATTATTATTTATCTGACCTATATCAAGGAAAACTAAAAGAAATTTCAAGGACGGCTCAAACAGGATTTAATAGTGCAGACTTTAATGATATGTATTTTCCACTCCCTCCTATCAACGAGCAACAACGTATCGTTCAAAAGATAGAAGGACTTTTCTCATCCCTTGATGATATTCAAAAAAACTTAGAAGTGTAACTAATTACACTTCTAAGGATAGATAAAACTTACCAGTTTACTACTTTGTCCACAATTTTTTGCTGTTCACTGGCTGTTCGACGGAGATAAATACGAGTAGTTTCAATACTTTCATGTCCCATAAGATCAGCAAGTAGAGCAAGGTCATTGAATCGGTCAAGGAAGTTCTTGGCAAAACGATGACGGAATGAATGAGGATAAACCACTTCCTTATTCATTCCGTATTTTTCCGCAAAATGTTTCAGCTGTTGGGCTATACCACGTGTTGTAATACGTTCTCCAAATCGGTTCAGGAATATATAGCCGGAAATAAGACTTTTTTCTGTGAGCCATTTCGTGGCTTCTGTACGCAAATTTTTCGGAATATATAAACGACGTACTTTTCCACCTTTACTGTAAAGATCAAGATGACCAACTTGTACATGCTCAGCTTTGATGTGAAGCAATTCGCTGACACGTGCGCCTGTGGCAGCCATAAACCATACGATAAAATACCACTCATTATAACCATCAGCTTTTAAGCGTGTTTTTAGAAATTTGTAGTCTGCATCGCTGATTACGTTTTCCAAAAAGTTCTTTTGTTGCACTTTGACGAATTTTACCTTCAGTTTCTCCTGTTTTGTAAATTCCAAATACTTGTTAATACCTTGCAATCGTAGATTTACCGTTTGCGGTTTGAAGTTCTCCACCAGATACCCTTTATATGTTAAAAGGTTCTTTTTGTTTACTTCCCCATAATGATTGAGGAAATACTGTACTGTCCACACATATGATGTAACAGTGTTTTTTGCCAAATTAGTTTTGGCGAGATAGCTTTTGAATTTTGTTACCATATTATATTGATTTATAATGAATACGGTAACAATATAATAGAATATATCGGGCATTATACGCAGTTGCCTGATGGATGGGCGGTTGTACCCATGCAAACATTATGCTTTTTAGTTGATGGTGATAAGCAAAATGACATAGAAAGAATAAATCTTGATGTCAAATATTTGCGAGGTGAACGTGATGCCAAGACTTTAACTTCTGGCAAATATACAGCTGCAAATTCTCTTTTGATTTTAGTAGATGGGGAGAACTCAGGTGAAGTCTTCAGGACTCCAATTGAAGGTTATCAAGGTAGTACTTTTAAACAATTATCTATCAATGATAATATGGATACAGAGTATGTGTTAGAAGTCATCAACTTGCATAGGAAGATATTGCGAGAGAACAAGATTGGTTCTGCTATTCCTCACTTAAACAAGAAATTATTCAAAGAAATTGAAGTTCCAATTCCTCCTTATAAGGAGCAACGAAGGATTGTAAATACTATAAATAAAACGTTTATGTACTTAGATCAGATAGTGGAGAGTCTATAAGCTCTCCACTATCTGATCTAAGTTGGTTGATATTTGCTCTAAGGTTTGGACTATTCGTTTCTGCTCCTTTAAAGGGGGCAATAGCAATTCAATATTTTCAAATTGTTTTTTGGTTATATGCACCATACCAGAGCCATGACTTTGAGCATAAAACTCTGTTGTCATTGTCTTAAATATATAGTAAAGATATGATTTTTCAATAAATTGATATGGTTCTACCTTAAATATGTGTTGATTAAGCCATGCATTACCCCCGTTCCAGATATATGTTCCTAATGAAGCAGCCCAAGCAAACAACAAATCACCATTATGGATTAAATATTTAGATTCATAGGTTTTTGTGGTTCGGTTATAACCTGCATTTTTATCATTTAAGTTCTGAATACGAATAATGGGTAAACCTTCACACATCCAATCTTCAGGTTTGAAAGCTCGTCCATTTATGTAAATGGCAACATCTCCAACTTTAATTGCAGCCCATCCATCAGGTAACTGCGTATAATGCCCGTTATCACAAGGTGTGAAGTCAGGATTTATACGTTTCAAGAGTTCGATGGCAGGTTCATCATTCGGATTTTGGGGTACGAGTTTGCCGTGAATGGCAAGATCAAGGATTTTACCCTTAATTTGCTTGATAGTTGTCTGTAAATCGGTTTTTCCTTGCTCTATTTGGTCAATCAAAGCAAACCAATGTTCAATCTCTTCTACGATACGGTATTGTTCAGATAATGGAGGTAATGGTACTATCAACTTCTTAAATTTATCAAAATCTATACTATCAACGGTAGTACCATCTTTATGATAATCTTTAAGAATCACCTGCTCTTGAGCTTTTATCACATAATACAAGTATGTGTGAATATGTGATAAAACACATGAAATCGCCTTTACATCTTGATTAACGGTCGCTTCTGTATCTAAAATTGCAATGGGGAATGTATGACGTAATATTCCACTTCTTGTTACTATTAATAATGTGCCTTTACCGTAAATTGTCATTTGATCTAATGCTGCATCGGAAATCTTCAACAAGGAATCTGCTATATGAGCAAACTTCATGTCTTTTGATGTTATCCATAGATGCTTAGCATTATTCCAATACTTTCTGTTATCCATTGAGGGCGTTTTTCCTCCCCCAAAAGTAGCTAAATCATCCAAAGAACAAATAGTCCAACCTTTCGGCAAATATTTGTTCTCATAATGGTACGTATGTAGTTTTTAATTAATCGAAAAAAGTGTTCGTGATAGACGAGTATGCTAGAATTTTTAAGTTGTTTCTCAAAAGAATGTCTAAAAAGGTAGAAGTTATTTTATTTTTGAGTTGGATTTAGGGATTAGAATTTAATTGTAACGATATGGTAATGTTTTATTAAAAATAAAACCATTATTACTTTCAATTCTAGATAAGTTACTCTATCTTTGTAAGGTAACACAAACAAAAGTGTAACCTTATATGAATCAAGACCATTGTTTAGTAGAACAGTTTGAAATGATATTTAGAGCTCATTTCTCTTCAGTGAAGTTTTTTATCAATATGTTTCTTAAATCGGAAGCAGATGCGGAAGATTTGGCTCAAGATGTATTTACCAAATTATGGACTAATTTTGAGACGTGGCAAAATAATGATGGAAAAGAAGGGTATATATACGCTATGGCAAAAAATGTAGCATTTGATTTTATCAAGCACAAAAGACTGGAAAATGATTATCGGGAGGAACAAATAAAGAAAAGTACAATTAAGGATTTGTTAGGCTTCTCAGATCCGTTAAATTCGCTTTATTATAAAGAAATGCAACTAATAATAAGAATGGCTCTTGAAAACTTTCCTGAACGTCGCAGAAGGATTTTTGAGATGAGCCGTTTCAATAATATGAGCAATCAGGAGATTGCATTATCCTTACATCTTTCTGTTCGTACAATAGAGCATCAGATATATTTGTCGCTTCAAGTTTTAAAGAGAATCATTTTAATTTTATTTTTCCTGTATTTTCTTTAAGTAGCTGGAATGTTTCAATCGTTATATATGAAATTTCAAAATCTAATATAACGATAACATGAAGAATTATTTTCAGAAAATATTATCCCTTTTTGCCCGACATAATTATTCGGAACAAACAAATCAAATGTTTTACAGGTGGTTGGTTGATAATGAATATGAAAAAGAAAAGGATGAAGCATTACAGGAGCTTTATCTAGAAGCAAGAAAAAAAGGAAAAGTATTCGACCTGGAGAAATCACTGGAACGTTGGAAGTTAGATAACAATCTTACACATGTTCAATCTCAGCAAAAGTCCGATAAAAAATTGTTTATGCGATTGTGGCAATCGGTAGCTGTTATATTATTAATAGTATCTATATCTTTAGGATATCTGCTTTGTAAGACAGAAAAAGACGATTCAGGAATAACTCAGCAATGCATATCGGGCACTCAGATGAAGACCTTTTTTTTGCCTGACGGAAGTCGGGTAAGCATGAATTCGAGGAGTATGTTATTATATCCCGAACAATTTACAGGAAAGTACCGTAGTGTTTTTCTAATTGGCGAAGCTAATTTTAAAGTAAAAGCTAATAAAAACAAACCGTTTATTGTCAAAACCAATGATTTTCAAATAACAGCTTTGGGAACCGAGTTTAATGTATCCGCATATACTGAAGATAATAATGTTTTTGCAACTCTAATAACAGGGAGTGTTCTTGTGGAATTTGACGACTTGGGCAAAAAGAAGTTGCTTAAGCCAAATGAACAATTGGTGTATAATAGGAAGAGCCGTCAAGATACTCTGACTTATCCTGATATGAAAGATGTGACAGCATGGCAAAAAGGTGAGTTGGTATTTAATCGAAAGACTATAACGGAGATTATAACGATATTGGAACGTAAGTACGATTGTAAGTTCTTTTATAATCAGCATAGCTTAAAGAATGATCGTTATAGTTTCAGGTTTAAAGATAATCCACCTTTGTCTGAAGTTATGGATGTTATTGTTGATGTAGCAGGAGATTTATGTTTTAAGATAGAACATGATAAATGCTATATTATGCAGAAATAATTTTGATATTAGAAAGTTAAAGCGGTGGAAGGTATGTCGAATAACTAAAACGGAGAAAGGAGGAATTATTAAGCTTTTAGAACGCATTACCTAAGCGAAATAGTAACCATATAAAAAGTAATACTATATGAAAAATTTGAAATACTTCTTGTTACTCGTTGTAGCAATGGTGGCAGGAACTTTGATCATAAGTTGCAGTAGTGATGACTACATGGGAGAGGCACAACAACAAGGTATTTCGCCAACTACTCGCGGTGTCAGCGACAAGATGCCGAAGTTGACTACTTATATTGAAACTAATGATGTAAATCCTCTAAATGCAGGAGAGTACTATTTTACTGGTACGGACCCGCAAGAGCAGGTGATTGATAATGTGATTCTGTTTGCTTCTAATATTCGGGGTACGGCTAGTACTGTTCAATTGTATCATAACAATAATCAGTCTCATATATTGACCAATGCCGGTACGCTTATCGCTCCTTTACAACAGAAAGGTATCAGAGTCTCTTTAGGGCTGTTGGGTGATCACACCGGAGTGGGGTTTTGTAACTTGACACCGGCCATGATTGAAAGTTTTGCACAACAGATTGCCGCTTGTGTTAAGCAATACAATTTAGATGGTGTGGATTTTGATGATGAATATGCAGACTATTGGAAGGCACCTTCTAATTTGCCTTCACCAAGTACTACGATTTTTGGAAATCTTGTAAAAAGAGTGCGTCAGTTGTTGCCTGATAAACTGATTACAGTATTCAGTTTTGGTGGTTATACAAATTTTGATGCGACTACAATGAACGCCATTAGTTACATGTGGCCTGATTTCGGAGCGGATTGGAGTACTCCGGCCGGATTAGGGAATAGCAAATGGGCAAAGATGTCAATACACTGTACGGATGGTAGACCAAGTGCAGGTGTGATACAAAGTAGCGCTGCAAATTATAGTGGCTATGGCGCCATTATGATGTTCAATCTACGCGAGTCCGGTCAAACAAGCTTAATGAATAACTTTGCTTCAAGAGTTTGGGGAGGCAAGACCGTATCTCGTACGATGACTATCTATGCGAAGAATTATTAAGATATCAGGACGCTCCATGTGAATGAATTGAAGACTGGAAGTGATAGACTTTCAGAGAAGGACACTTCCGGTCTTTTATAAATTAACCTGAATATACAAACTGCAGATGCCTTTCATTTGTTGATAGGCACTGCTTAATAATAAAGATATATGTGAAAAAGTATCTATGCCAGGAATCTTTCTGCCCTGGATATGAAATCGAAAATTAAAACAGATAGACATGTGTTGCGAATAAAAAAGTTAGCAAACTAATACTTAAAATTCATGTTACACAGTTATACATTGAAAAATGATAAGAAGGCAAAAGGGATAAGATTTGTGTTGTTTTTATTTATGGTTGTAATACAAGCTACAGCTTTTGCCCAAGGTGGTATGAAAATTACTATTCAAAAAGAAAATATAACTGTTATTGAAGCACTGAAAGAAGTGGAGAAGCAATCAAAGCTTTCAGTAGGATATAACGATTCGCAATTAATTGATAAACCGGCTATCAATCTCAATTTGAAAAATATTGATTTGGAAAAAGCCCTCTCGATTATCCTTAAAGGAACAGGATTTACTTATGGAATTAAAAGAAATTATATTAATATTATTCCTCAACCAAAGACTGGAACTGTGGTTGTTAAACAGGTAACAGGAAGGGTTGTTGATGAGAAAAATGAACCACTGATAGGAGTAAATATACGGGTAGAAGGGACTGATGATGGAACTGTTACTGATTTGGAGGGTAAGTACGTCATAAAAGCTTCTATAGGTAGTATATTAAGTTTTACTTATATTGGCTATATTTCGTCTTATGTAAAAATAGCAGATAAGAATGTGTACAATATACAAATGTCTGCTAACGTAGAGGCGCTAAATGAAGTAGTTGTAACTGCCTTGGGTATCAAGAGGGAACAAAAGGCCCTGAGTTACAATGTACAACAGGTAAAATCCGACCAGTTGACAAATGTCAAGGATGCAAACTTTATTAATAGCCTGAATGGTAAAGTCGCAGGAGTTAATATAAACAGTAGTTCTTCAGGAGTAGGTGGAGCTAGCAAGGTGGTGATGCGTGGTACAAAGTCGATAGAACAAAGCAGTAATGCATTGTATGTTATTGACGGTATTCCCATGTTTAATTTCGGAGGTGGCGGTAGTATGGAGAATGGTTCACAGGGAGTGACTGAGAGCATTGCCGACATCAATCCGGATGACATTGAAAGTATCTCAGTGCTGACTGGAGCAGCAGCTGCCGCCCTTTATGGAAGTAATGCGGCAAATGGAGCCATCGTTATTAATACGAAACGTGGCAAAGTTGGTAAATTGCAGGTTTCTGTGTCTAGTAATACCGAATTCGCTAAACCATTCGTACTTCCACATTTTCAAAATCGCTATGGTACAGGCAGTTCGGGAAAAGCAGGTAATTCTACTACGTTGAGTTGGGGGACTTTATTAAATGACGCATCTCGTAGAAACTATGAACCACGTGATTTCTTTGATACGGGGATAACTTATACCAATTCCATTACATTATCAACGGGAACAGATAAGAATCAGACCTTCTTTTCTGCTGCTGCGGTTAATTCGGAAGGGATTGTACCAAACAACCGTTACAACCGTTTTAATTTCACCTTCCGTAACACTACAAACTTTCTGAATGACAGGATGAAGCTTGATGTAGGTGCAAGTTATATTATTCAGAATGACCGCAATATGACTAATCAAGGTGCTTACTCAAATCCGATAGTTCCTGTTTATTTGTTTCCACGTGGCGACGACTTTAATTTGATAAAAGTGTTCGAACGTTGGGATCCGGCCCGTAAGATTAAAACCATGTTTTGGCCTCAAGGGGAAGGAGACTTGCGGATGCAGAATCCTTATTGGCTCGCTTATCGCAATTTACGGACGAATGACAAGAAGCGTTATATGCTGTCTGCCTCTTTAAGTTATGATATTACAGACTGGCTGAATATTTCAGGGCGTGTTCGGGTTGATAATTCCAGTACCAAATATGAACAAAAATTATATGCAAGTTCCAATACTACTCTTACTGAAGGTAGTGCGCAGGGATTTTATGCTATATCTAAACCTGACGAAACACAAGTGTATGCTGATGCGTTGGCAAATATAAATAAACGTTTGGGTGATTATTCTATTGTGGTCAATATCGGGGCGAGCATCGTAGATAATAAGTATGACGAATTGAGTTATCGTGGGCCGATACGTGCCAATGGTATTCCCAATGTTTTTAATGTGTTTGATCTTGACAATACTCAGAAGAAAGCACGTCAGGATGAATGGGAAGAGCAGACGCAGTCTATATTTGCCAGTGCTGAAGTAGGGTGGAAGAGTATGCTTTATCTTACGCTGACCGGACGTAATGACTGGGCGTCACAGTTGGCAAACTCATCTTCTACTTGTTTCTTTTATCCGTCAATTGGACTTTCGGCTGTCGTCTCTGAGATGGTGAAACTACCTTCTTTCGTGGATTATCTGAAGGTACGTGGTTCGTTTAGTTCGGTGGGTATGCCTTATCCTCGTAACTTGACATCGCCTACTTTTGAGTATGACGAAACTACTCAAACGTGGAAGCCGAAAACACATTATCCCATTGGTGACCTTAAACCTGAACGGACCGATTCATGGGAATTAGGCTTGGATATGCGGCTTTTCAAGGACTTTAATCTCAGTTTGTCATGGTATTTGGCTAATACGTTTAATCAGACGTTCGATCCGAAAATTTCCGTATCATCCGGATATACTACCATTTACCTTCAAACAGGATATGTACGTAACCAGGGAGTAGAGCTTTCATTTGGTTACGGACATACATGGAAGAAAGATTTTCGCTGGCAAAGTAATTTTACATTAAGCCATAACAAGAACAAAATTATAGAATTGGTAAAGGACTATATACATCCGGAGACTGGTGAGCCTATAAATAAAGATCGGCTGGATGTAGGCGGACTCGGAAAGGCCAGATTCATATTGAAAACAGGAGGTTCGCTGGGTGACCTTTACACACAGTCTGATTTGAAGCGGGACGACAATGGAATGGTAGAAATTTCTCCTGCGGGTACATTAGTAACAGTGAATAATCGACCTGATATTAAATTAGGAAGTGTTTTCCCTAAATGTAATTTGGCATGGAACAATCAGTTTTCATGGAAAGGGTTTAATATCAGTGCTTTAGTTACTGCACGTATAGGTGGTATTGTTTATTCGGCTACTGCAGCGGCCATGGATCAATATGGGGTATCTGAAAGTTCGGCGGTTGCCCGTGATAATGGTGGGGTATTAGTGAATGGACGTAATAGGGTGGATGCGCAGACATGGTTCACGGCTATCGGTTCACAAAGTGGTCTGCCACAGTATTATACTTATAGTGCTACCAATATTCGATTGCAGGAGGCGGCTATCGGTTACACGCTTCCACGTAAATGGTTGCATGATGTATGCGATATTCAGTTGTCTGTTGTGGGACGCAATCTCTGTATGATTTATAATAAAGCTCCTTTTGATCCGGAAGCCGTTGCAACGACTGGTAACTATTATCAAGGGATCGACTTTTTCATGTTGCCGAGTACCCGTAATGTCGGTTTGAATGTGAAAATCAACTTTTAACAGATAAAAAGTAGTTACTATGAAATATATAACATCTATCATAAAATTGCTTTCGCTAGCGCTATTGCTTATTGTCGGTTACGCTTGTACGGATAATTTCGATAAAATCAACCGGAAGGATTATCAGGTTGACAAAGAAGAGCTGGGGCGTGAAAGTTATAACGTAGGCGCCAGTCTTAAAGGATTACAAGGGTTGGTGATTCCTACGGAAGAACATCTCTATCAGTTTGTTGAAGCACTTGGCGCAGGTGCGTTTGCCGGTTACATTGGTTGTACTGTAGAATGGACGGCTAAGTTTGAAACGTATAATCCGCCAATAGATTGGCAAGAAGCTCCTTTTTCCGATTTAGTCACCCGTACTTATCCGTTTTATCGGGACTTGTTGGACAAAACAGACGATCCTGTGGCGTTGGCACTGGGAAAACTGTTTCGTGTGGTCATCATGCAGCGTGTGACAGATATGTACGGTCCGATTCCTTATTCAAAAATCATTTCTAAAACAGGTAAGGTTTCTCTTACCGTACCTTATGATTCGCAGGAAGAGGTATATAAGCAAATGTTCAGTGAATTGGACGAAGTGAGTGATGTCCTTAGGGATAATCTCAATTTGAGTGCGGAAGCTTTTCGTAAATTTGATGATGTATATCAAGGCGATCTTTCCAAATGGCTCAAATTTACTAATTCACTCAAATTGCGTATGGCCATGCGCTTGACTTATGTACCGGAAATGCAGGCGGAAATACAACGAATAGCCAAGGAGCTGTAACGGCAGGCGTAATGACGGAAATAAATGATAACGCTTTCTTGAAAGTGGAAGAAAATAGGGTTGCTATGATTTTTAATGACTGGAATGACCAGCGTGCGGGGGCTGATATTATCTCATATATGAATGGTTATAAAGATCCGCGTCGGGAAAAGATGTTCACTACAGTGAAAATGACTGTATATGATGAAAACTTCCAACCGCAAGAGGTTGATGGATACGCGGGTATTCGTATTGGCATTGATGTGACTACCAAGGATGAGATGGTAAATGCATACAGCATACCGATTATCAGCAGTACCAGTCCTTTTTTATGGATGAATGCCGCAGAAATCACTTTCTTACGTGCCGAAGGTGCCTTGCGAGGCTGGAATATGGGTGGGGAAGCTAAAGATTTATATAATATGGCGATAGCCCTTTCTTTTGAACAATATGGTCTGTCGGGTTCTGAAACCTATGCGGAGAATTCGACTGACACTCCGGAAGCGTACAATGATCCGACATTTGCCTATACTGATTGGGAAGGTCTGAGAAGTACTATTACTATTGCTTGGGAAGATGGTGCGGATAATTTTGAACGTAATCTTGAACGTATCATCACTCAAAAATGGATTGCTAATTTCCCTTTAGGTGTTGAGTCATGGAGTGAATTCCGCCGTACAGGATATCCTCATCTTATGCCGGTTATAGAAAACAAAAGTGGTGGTAGCATCAGTTCCGAGTATATGATCCGTCGTTTGTGGTATCCGCCTACAGAATATACTGAAAATCTTTCGAATATCAATTTGGCGATAGGTATGTTAGGAGGTCCTGACAATGGGGGAACGAGATTGTGGTGGGATAAGAAATCTTATCTCAATTGACGAGAGAGTTTGAATACGAATAAAAGAATGAAAAAGAATTTATATGAAAACAATAATATATAAACAATTCATTTATAGTCTTCTGTTTTTAACGGCTTTTTTATTGCCTGTTGCTTGTGATGACTGGAATGAACCTGAAATTGTAGATATTGATATTAATAGTGCGAAAGAACAGAATCCGGAACTATGGGCGCGTTATATGCAGGCATTACGTACCTACAAACAAAGTGAACATTACTTGTCATATGCGCACTTTGATAATTCTCCGGAAAAATCGCTAAATGAAGGTAGTTATCTTCGCTCATTGCCGGATTCGTTGGATATTGTGACCTTGGGTAATTCTCATCAAATCTCTGATTATGATCGGGAGGATATCCCTCTATTGCAGGAAAAGAGTATCCGGGTGCTTTATTTGATAGATTATGTAGCTCACGCCTCTTCCTTAACAGATATCACGGCATTAAATAGTTGGTTGGATAAAGAAATTGCTACGTCGGCCGAACTCAATCTGGACGGATTTGCTTTTACCGGTCTTCCGCTCTATAATGGAACTGATGCTGAATTGGCATCGTATAAAGAGAAATCACGGCTGATTGTTTCTAAATTATCTACTGCTACGGGACAGGATAAATTATTGGTATTGGAAGGAAATCCGGCTTTCGTTGATGAAGCAGACTTTGACAAATTGAATTATATTGTGTTGAATACTGCAGAGTTGACCAATGTAACCGATTTGAAATTGCAGGTGACGGGGATTCTTGCCAATAGTTTATTGTCTAAAGATAAATTATTGTTATCTGTTCAAATGGGCGGACAAGTAATTGATGAGACTGGTGTAAAACAAGAGGCTGTAACTTTAATGACTGACCGTGTGGTTGCTCTTGGTCCATTAGCTGGATTGGGAATTTATGCTATAGGCAATGATTATTATAGCCCGATAAGGAATTACGAGATTACACGAACGGTTATTCAACTAATGAACCCATCGAAATAAAAAAGAATTAATATGAAAAAGAATCTTATCATACATTTTATATTAGTATTGTTACTGAAAATAGGAGTAACAGGGTGTACCGAAGAGACTATCTCAATGAATGTGGACAGAATGCCTGACGAGACGGCTATGGATAATATTGCAGGTGCCCTGCGTAACACAACTACATTGACTAATAAAGCATTTATTGAGTTGACGGAAGGGGACGAATCTGCCACAGAGGAAATATTCTATTCACTGTCACAATCAGCCGGAAGCAGGTTGACTGTCACAGCCGTTGTAAACGAGAAGCTTGTAGAAGATTATAATGAGGAAAACAATTCCAAATTGAATACATTGCCGGCTGGGAATGTGCAGTTCGAAAATGGCGGAGTTCTTTCAATAGATACTGGAGAACAAAAATCTGCCAAAATCAAATTTACTATATCCACAGCTGGACTGAATACTGATACTCCATATCTTTTGCCATTAACTATGGAAGAAATACCTACAGGAGTAAAGGTGGATACTAAGAAACAGGTGCTTTATTATATTGTGAATATTCGGAAAAGAATAACGACTTGTTATCCTAATAACCAGTATGAACAAATAGATATGCCGCCAATGCTACCTGATGCATTTGTTGTTTTCTATGTGAATACTTCAACTTATCAACCGTTGATAGCTGATGTTTATGGAATTCAAAAAATTAATCAGATAGATTATACTCAAACTTTACATAATATAGGTAGTATCGTGAATCTACGAATTGTGACAATGGACTATGAGTCTGCAACAGGACGTGCACTGCTCAATTTGAGTAGTGACATACGTGATGTGTTGGAAAAGGCGGATAAGTTTATTCGTCCGCTTCAGGAACACGGACGTAAAGTATGTCTTAGCATTGAAAATGGTAATAAAGGATTTGGCTTTTGTAATTTAAACGATATGCAGCTTGCAGATTTTGTTCAACAGGTGAAAAATGTGGTAGAACTTTATCGTTTGGATGGAATAAATCTCTGGGATAAAGTGAGTACTTATAACAAGGAAGGTATGTTTGCTATGAATACAGTCTCTTATCCTAAACTAATAAAAGCATTGCGGGATGCACTTCCTGAAAAGTTGCTGACAGTTGTTGATAAAGGAGAAGCTACTGAATATTTTTATGATGTAAATCGATGTGGCGGCATTGAGGTAGGTAAGTATATAGACTATGCGTGGCATGCGTATGATAGTGGAAAAGAAGTGGTACAGATTATAGAACCATGGGACGCAGAGCATCCTTATAGTGAATATACTCGTAAACCTATTATAGGGCTGGCACCGGAATGTTATGGAAGTCTGGTTATTCCATTATATGAAAAAGGAGAAAATCCTTTGAGAGATAAATCGCAATATAGGATGGTGGATTGGAAAATGAATAAGCGTAAAAAAAATAATATTGTTGTATATGCGTTTGATCTTACAGCCAATGAGCAAAATATGTATGAAGGAATGGTGAACGATATCGCGATAGGAGATGGCATTAACGCTATGATGGATGATGGTGCTTATTGGGGGCAATCCATCTATCCTCCTTATGATTGGGGATTTATTTCCGGTGAGTATTCTTATACTTATAAACCGTTGGACTGGCTTTTGCGCCAGATGTATAATGTGTATTCAAAAGGATGGGTACGTCCGTCCGGAATGTGAGAAATAAAATGAATCTTAAAACTAAGATATAATGAGTCTGATAATTCAAAACAAGAATATAATGAAAATAAGTAATAATTGTTTGGTCATGGTTTTCCTGTTATTAATAACAGGTTGTGACAACAAAGATTATACTAAGGAATCTCCTTTTGGTAATAGTGTATATATTGATGCGGCGAAAGTGAAGGATATAGCTAATTTTACATTTAATAATCTAAAACAGGATGGACAGCAACAGATTTCTGCTGTACTGGCATATCCTGCCGAGCAGGATATAGATGTCAGCTTTCGGACAGAACCTTCATTGATAAGTTATTATAATGCACGTTTAGGGAATAATTATGCAATGTTGGATGCTAAGTATTATAAGTTTTCTACCCAGCACGTTGTCATTCCTAAAGGAAATGTAGATTCAGAAATGGTCACTATTGAATTTTCCAACCTGATAGACTTGGATATTGACACTAGCTTTCTATTACCTGTTACTATTGGAGAAGCATCAGGAGGGATGAGTATATTGGACGGCTCTAAAAATATCTGTTACATAGTGCGTCGTTCCAGTGCTATAACTACTGCTGTCAGTCTTGCTGACAATTATTTTGAGATACCGGGATTTGTTGCCGGTAGTCCTACTGCTAATGTAGTAAACGGATTGAAGCAACTTACTTTCGAAGCTGTTGTTCGAGTGAATAGATTTGATCCTCTTACCGAAATCTCATCCATTATGGGTATTGAGCAATATTGTTTGTTACGTTTTGGTGATTCTGGCTTTCCTAGACAGCAATTGCAATTTGCGGCTAATGAAATGAAATTTCCAAATGCCAATGATGGTAAACTGTTGCAACCTGGTGAGTGGTATCATGTTGCCGTTACTTATGACACAGAGACAAAGGCTGCTATTATGTATGTAGATGGCAAAGAGCAGAGCCGCGTTGACGATTACGGAAATGGGGAAGCCATAAACCTTGGAAAACAGAAGAAAGGAGACTTTATGTTTAAGATAGGACACTCTTATGGAGACCCCGACGATATGAGTCGGCAATTAAATGGAGAGATTTGTGAAGTACGTATATGGAATGTGCTCCGTTCACAAGAAGAAATTTACAGGAATATGTATGATGTTGATCCCCAAACTACTGGTTTGAAAGCTTACTGGAAGTTCAACGAAGGTAAAGGAAATAACATTGCAAAAGACTTGACCGGTAATGGAAATGATGCTGTGGCTTATACAACTGCTATATGGCCGGAGGGGATTGAAGTACCGCAGAAAAATAAAGAGTAGCTTTCGGGAATAATATCTTGAAATGAAATTAGTGCAAATAAATCACCTTTGTTACATTGTGTTTCAAAGGTGATTTTTCTGTTTAGATTCAATTCTTTAAAATATCAGTCATTTTATCTTAGGCGATATATAATGTGCATTTGCTATAAGAATAATGCTTGGTGCTTTGGTTTTCTCGGATTTTATGTTCACCTTTGTATTGCATTACAATATTTAAGTCGTTTATATGTCTTAGGAGATCCTTAGTTGTCGTCAGTTGCAGGTATATATATACTTTGCAGTTAATGATAGTACGGCTCTGTGTTCCTCGTGTGGTAGGTTAATTACCCCACTCATATCCTAGGCTGCGGCTAATAGATTTGTAATGCAGCGGGGGATCAGGGTCGTATCTTTTTATTGAGATTTTTATATATCATTCTGCATTATTCTATAATAAAACATTGATTTTATTGGCTTTATAAGGAAATAGTCTTATCTTTGTAGGGCATTACATGTCTATTTTGCCGACTGGAAGCCAAGGAGCCTTTAGTCGTAAACGACTACGAACATATTTTTAATATGTTCGTAGTTTCGCGATATTACGGTTCTGTCCCCGTGTGGAGGGTTAATGCCCCCACTGTATCCTAGGCTTCGGCATAGATATGTAATGCAACGGGTCGGCAGGACCGTATTTTTTATATTGATTTAGAACTTGACTCTGTAAAGATTCTGTAAAGACCCTGTAAATGGGAAAATTTAGCAATATAAATATTATTTTATGTATCGCTTATCGTATTGATTGAGTAATGAAACGTGCGATATAGTTTAGTTCTATCAGGAATCGGGTAATGTTATTCAGTAGAGCATCTTTGAGTAATCGTTCATTGTAACGCCCAGTTATACCCGTGAAAGCAAAATTGTAGGGGTCTTTGGTCAACTCCTGTGCAAGGTCGCTCATCGCATCAGGCAATGTTTTTGTAAAGTTAGTCAGTGCCTTGCCCTGCCGCTCATAAAGGTCGGTGCTAATGAAATTGAGCAGCATACTACGACTCCAGCCATTCTCCACCGTCTGGTGAACATAGAACAGAGCTTTGTCTATATCGTCTTTCACTTTATCCATTATCAAGCAATGGTGTCTCCATGGGACCTCAAATATTCCACCAACTTGGTGGAATAATTCCGTTTCATTTTTTCCACCAAGTTGGTGGAAAGTTTTCAGAGCATCCTTATATAACAAATAAAATTTCCTACAATAGTAAATATTGCTCTTTGACAAACCAGCCGCATGGGGATAGCTTCACGTAAATCTTTGCTCAATCGAGTGATAACACTTTCGCCCCAGCGTTCTTCTACGTGCAATTCAACAATGTCACGACCTAAAAGCCAGTTGAATTTCAACTGTTCCACATTTACTTTCACCGCTGCCTTTATTTGGCTTTGACGATAGCGACCGCAAAGGTCTTTCACCCATTGCAGATATTCTTTATCAAGTATGTTTATTGACTTGTTCATCGTAATCTATAATACTTCAGTTGCGTTAATTTTTAGTTGTGCTGTCGTACTTTAAATGAGAAGTAAATGTAGGCATTATTATTGATGTGATTGTTATAGTTGGAGTAAAATTTATTTTTTTGGTTGTTAGAATATGCAGAAACTCCTATTCTAAAAAAAAATATGATTTGCAATGAACATTCTAATGCAAGTTTAATACTTCACTTAACTTATCTCCAATAATTTTCTTCTCATTACTACCAATAGTAGACAATCTCACCAACGGAATTCCGTACAACTCTAAGATATGATCCTTTTTAATATCACGTTCTGACTGACTCGTCCCTAATTTGTGGAATGTATAACCATCTGTTTCAATAGCCAATACCGGTTGTTTACTCACACGATTATAAATCAGAAAGTCAATATGAGTGTTTATATTTGCAGCATATTTGCTTTCCTCTTCATTCAATAGAGAATAATCCTGAATCAACATATAGAGTGGTAAATGGCAAATGATATTCAAATGACGCATATTGATATTTTCTTTCAGGATATCCTCGAGTAAGGCGAATGTAAGATTCTCGGAATCGTATTCGGATATTTTCTTGTGTTTCTTCAAATAGGCAATTCGGGCATCTGTATATTGCTCATATAGATAATCGAATATAGAATGAATCTTACTGGTGGTAACAGTGCCATTGTTATATTCGATATAAGCAATCAAATCGCTGATATTGCAGTCTTTGGGTTGTTCGTTTCCCGATACGACTAAATAGAATTGTGACTTAGCCCGCGAAACAGCAACATTGAGCAGGTTGGGATCGTCGGAAAAGGAAGTGATGACATCGTCGACAGTGGTCATAATGATAGCATCCTTTTCTCTTCCCTGAAATTTGTGGACTGTTGCAACATCAATATCCTCTTCAAGTGCGGATTTTACTGCATCTACTTGTTTGTTATATGGAGCTATGACGCCAATTTCATCTGTTTCATAAGATAGATTCGGTAGTACTTCCTCTTTGATAACATCTATTTCCCGTTGATTCATGTGACTGCGGGAGTGATTACCTTTGGCTGTCCGTATGGCACAAATGACATCCTCTTCTCCTTTATCACGTGTCATGATGACAAGATCTCCACCATAAAATTTCTGATTACAGAAGTTGATGATTCGAGGATGGCATCGATAATGTTCCCGTAACAAGGTCTGTGGTACATTCGGAATAACTTTGCAGACGGATTGCAGAAAACTCATATTGGCACAATCATATTCCGGTTTAATCAGGCACGCATTAGCGATAAAGTTTAGCGTTTCCTTATTTTCTTCTGTGACCACGTTGGGAAGTTGCATGGTGTCACCGACAATGATTGCATTTTTAGCACATGACAAGGCTAAAGCTCCGGTTTCAACGGAAACCTGCGATGCTTCGTCCATAATGATATAATCATATACGGCATCTCGTTGTAGACTGCTTAATGATGAAAAGGTCGTACTTAATATAATGGGGTATTCTTTCTGTACCTCTCGCCAATTATTTTTTAGATCAGGGAGCGTAAAGATGGGCTTGTCATGATTATTGCCATAGGTATGAAATAACTGATTCTTTAGATATTTCATTGATGTATCGGCCATTTGTCTAGCCATTTCTGCTGCATCTTTGTTGGCAAGCTCCTTTTCTAATGTGTCTATTTCGACTTCCAGCTCTGCATACTTTGTTTGGTAGAATAAGATTTGGAAGTCGGCGATAATCAAACTCATCTCCCGTTTATAGAAACCTTTATCGGGGATTTTACAAATCGCTTTGCTCCTGAATTTAAAGAATAACCATTTCAACCGTTGAATAAAAGCTGCTATTCCCCGAAGACTTGATGATTGTTCTTTTTCTGCAAATTGTTGACATTCATTCCATAAATTCAGAAGGTCTGCCGAACTGGAACTTTTCCGTTGTTGGAAAGTAAATTCTTTTGTTCCGAACTCTTGCTGATAATGTTGCCACTCTATTTTTAAAGCTTGTATTTCCTGTCTTGCCATGGCAAGGCGTTCCTGTTTGGAAAATATGCTTTTTAGTTCTTCTGTCTGATGATGTATCTGATTGAGAAATTGAGGTTGGTCGGCATCCGTATCATGCCATGACTCAAAGTCCTCCGGATATTGTTTTTCCTCTTCTTGAGTCTCGATGAATTTCTCTTTGTTAGCTGTACTGCCAAGCAATGCAACAATGAATCCCATATCGTATTTGGATAATTTCTCAAGTACATTGACAATGGCGGAGTTATTATTAGATACTACCTGAACAGTCTTACCACGCACAAGGATATTGGCAATGATGTTCAGAATCGTTTGTGTCTTTCCGGTTCCCGGAGGTCCTTGCACAACACTGATTTGATTCTCAAAAGCTGCTTGGACTGCTTTTTGCTGGCTTGCATTACAACCAAAAGGAAAAATCAAGGTTGAGGCAGTCTGGGTCTGCATTTTATATTTTTGAGGATTCAGATATACAGCAATAGCTCTGTTGTTTGCGATGAAATGAATCTTTTCATATTGTTTTGCCAATAGCTTCGTTCCGTCATCGGCTTTCAATTCGTTCGCATCGGCAACTTTCTTCAAATATTCGAATATACTTTTCGAACGACTCTCTCCCAAGCATGATTCGATAATTTCTAAGTCCTTTTCTCTGTAATCATACTCTTTACCATTCTGAAAACAAATGTGCCAATAGTTGTGTGATCCGGCTTTAAAAATAGATAAGGCTTTAATGTTCGATAAAGCTCTTCCTTTACTGATTATTTGATAATTATTGGGGTCCGGTTTGTCCGGATCAGTCAGCCAAAGGACATTTTCTTCTTTATAAGTATACGTACTAGGAACATTTCGGAATACTATCTTATAGCTGCCATCATAATTTTGGCAGCTCTCTATTTCGGGAGTCTTGATTTGTCCTTTTATAATAATCAGATTTTCGGAAGTATCTATCATAGGCTTGTGTGTAAATATAATAAGTCGTGCAGCTGTTTTTATTTATTATTTTGGATATAAAAGTAAGAATATTTTCCAGAATATCAAAACTGAAGTAGAAAAAACAGTGAATGACTTTATTCAGCTTTGCATTGTTATAAATATAGAGTGAGATTCGGTTTGGGAGTATTGAACGTGGTAAAAGAGATTTGTTTTGTCAATGAAATCATTATCTTTGCAAGGTATATATTAATGAACGAGGAGGATATTATGCTTGCATACACATATATTGAACACGGAAAGTTTGAATTGCAGGAGAAAGCGAGACCGGAAATAAAGGATTCACGGGATGCAATCGTGCGTGTAACACTTGGTAGCATCTGCACCAGTGATCTTCATATAAAACATGGCAGTGTGCCGCGTGCTGTGCCCGGAATAACTGTCGGGCATGAGATGGTAGGTGTAGTAGAACAAGTGGGGGCTGATGTCACTTCGGTGAAGCCTGGTGACAGGGTGACTGTGAATGTCGAAACTTTCTGCGGTGAGTGTTTTTTCTGTAAGCATGGATATGTGAATAACTGTATTGATCCTAATGGCGGCTGGGCTTTAGGTTGTCGAATTGATGGCGGTCAGGCGGAGTATGTCAGAGTCCCTTATGCAGATCAAGGTTTGAACCGTATTCCTGATACTGTGAGTGATGAGCAAGCCTTGTTTGTCGGTGATGTGCTTGCGACAGGCTTTTGGGCAGCACGTATCTCGGAGGTTACCGAGGAGGATACTGTTCTGATTATCGGTGCCGGACCTACCGGAGTTTGTACTTTGTTATGTGCGATGTTGAAGCACCCTAAACGTATTATTGTCTGTGAAAAGTCTCCTGAAAGAATTCGCTTTGTTCGCGAGCATTATCCTGATGTGTTAGTAACGGAGCCTGAAAATTGCAAGGATTTTGTGATTCAAAACAGTGACCATGGTGGCGCAGATGTTGTTTTGGAAGTAGCGGGGAGTGATGATTCTTTCCATTTGGCATGGGATTGTGCTCGTCCTAATGCTGTTGTCACCATAGTAGCCCTCTATGACCAGCCGCAACTTCTTCCTTTACCTGATATGTATGGCAAGAATCTGATTTTTAAAACAGGGGGAGTGGATGGTTGTGATTGTGCCGAGATTCTCAAACTGATTGAGGAAGGGAAAATTGATACTACTCCTCTTATTACGCATCGATTTCCATTGAATGAGATTGAGGAGGCTTACCGTGTCTTTGAAAACAAGTTGGATGGGGTTATTAAAGTAGCTATATCAGGAAATAAATGAAAATTAAATAGAAGTCACATATGAAGAATATACTGATAGTGAGCAATAGTGATACGTGTCGCAGTCGTATGGCGCAAGAGATTTTAAACTCGTTCGGTAGAGGTATGAAGATTAGTACTGCCGGTGTTTTGGTTGGAAATTCTGTCCCTGATGTTGTTTGCCAGGTGATGGAACAGAATGGGTATGACTTTTCACGTAGAAAGCCTTGTGATGTTGCGACGTATGCCCAACAGACATGGGATTACGTCATTACTCTTTGCCCAGAAGCGGAGGAAGTGCAAAAGGAAATGCAGGGGGTAGTGAGAAAATATGTTTCTTTTAATTTTGCAGATCCTTTTCGGGGAGGTATTCATGCCGATGATGAACAGGAAGAACGGGTGGTGGTACTATATGACGCTATGCATAAAGAACTGTATGAGTTTTTTCGGAATGAATTAATGGAGAAACTCTTGCCTCGCTGTTCTTGTGGGGCGAATACATATTGTAGGTGTGAGTAGGAATATAAGTAAAATCATATATGTACATCATCCGGTGATGGTGGCAGATCTGTGTCATTTTGAACGCGAAGTTGCCAGAAAGCAATAGCGGATGCGGCGGCTACATTGAGAGAATCGACACCGTTTGCCATAGGAATGCGGACTACATAGTCCGCCTCATTGATTGTTTCGTTTTGAAGACCATCCCCCTCTGTTCCCATTACGATGGCTAACTTGGGTTCGGTTGCTAAGATAGGATTATCGATAGAGATTGATTTCTCCGTGAGTGCCATAGCGACTGTACGGAAACCCTGTTTACGCAACTCATTGGGAGAACCGTCCAACCAAGTCCATGGTATCAGGAAGACAGAACCCATCGAAACCCTGACTGCACGTCGGTTTAACGGATCACAAGAATTGCGTGTTAATAATATAGCATCTATTCCCAAGGCGGCTGCGGAACGGAAGATGGCTCCGATATTAGTAGCGTCTACCACGCCCTCAATGACTACGATCCGTCGAGCTTTCCGACACACCTCCTCTGCACTTGGTAGTGCTCGACGACGCATGGCGCAGAGGACACCGCGCGTCAGTGTATATCCGGTCAATGTGGCAAGTAACTTTCTTTCACCGGTATAGACAGGTATATCACCACAACGTTCAATGATGCCAGCGGCATCACCAGTGATATGCTTCTGTTCACACAAGAGGGCTAAAGGTTCATAACCAGCATTCAGAGCTACATGGATAACTTTGGGGCTTTCTGCAATAAGCAATCCCTTATCAGGCTCGATACGATTGCGTAATTGAGCTTCGGTGAGGGTACTGAATATTTCTACTCCGGAGTCTGTTAAGGATGATATTTCTATAATGGGCATAGTGATTTCTTTAAGCGATCTATTTTATTGCAGCAATGATAGTATGCGCTTCTTACTTACCGATGCAGTATGTGTACATCATTGATTATCAATAGTATAGCGCTCTAAAAGGTACAACCAGTAGGTTGGCAAGTATCTGAGAATGTGTAAGTTAGTGATTTTTAGCACCATTCTCGGCTTGTACCTCCATTTTGGAAAGTAAAAGTAAGTGTAATTTTTTGAATATCAAAATGTGCGGTACAAAAACTTGTGAAAAATGGCGTTTTTTGATGAGAAAAGGTACAAAAATGGCTCTGAAACAAGGGTGGGCATTATGATTATTTTGCAAAGTACTCACTCTTCAACCAATAGGCATAAATCGGGTCCTGGAACGAGATATCACCAGCCTTATTATCCAATATATCATTCTTGATAAAGGCAATCTTTGAGCGGGATATTGAGGTCGTTGAAGAGATTTGATAGCGATGCATCACTTCGGTCGAACTGATGGCCTTTTCTCCAGCTATAAGAGCCTTGAGGTAGTTCAGTTGTAAGTGGTCAGTGTTTCGGTGATTGTTACAAACAACAGCCTTATGTGGCAGCGGTCGCTATTTCTTAAGATTGTCCGAGTAGTAATATTTTGAACAGAAAAAGAAGTATTATTTCTTTTATTGTTCAAAATATTACTATATTTGCAGTATGGACAGGCAATTAAATGAAATAGGAACCATTCCAGTAACGACTTCAATCATTGAATCGTTATATCCAGAACTTAAGTCTGCTGACAAGAAAGTAACCTGGCTCGAAAAGCAAGGGATTATCATCAGATTGAAGCGAGGACTTTATGTGATCAACCCCGAATATTCAGGAAAGACCCTATCGAGTGAGTTGATAGCCAATCATCTCTATACACCTTCGTATATTTCAATGTCTACTGCACTACGATATTATGGACTTATCCCCGAGGCTGTATATGTTCATCAATCAATGACGGTAAAGCATTCGCGTAGCTTTCAAACTCCGGTCGGCTGTTATGACTACAAACATATCTCAAAAATAGCATTTCCAATAGGAGTAAGGAGTATGTATAAGGATAATTATGCTTTTCTTATTGCATCACCGGAAAAGGCTTTGTGTGATTTGATTGCCAATTCCTCGCAGGTCAATCTTCGCTATATGAAAGATGTGGAAACATATCTTGAACAGGATATTCGTATGGATATGGATGAGTTCAATAAGATGGATAAAACCATATTCGAAGACTACATAAAAGTTGGCAAAAAGGCCGATTCAATTTCGACACTTTTAAAATTCTTAAGACGATGAAAAATGAAATATTCGACAATATGCTCTCCCGTTATGATTTAACAACAGAGCAACAGAAGAGAAACGCTATATTTGAAGTGAACCAACAAGTGATACTTGCTGGCTTGTATGCCGGAGGCTTTTTTGAGTCGGCGGCTTTCTATGGTGGAACTTGCTTGAGAATCTTTCATGGCTTACAGCGTTTCAGTGAGGATATGGATTTTTCATTGCTTACGCAAGATGATAAGTTCGATTTTACGAAATACTTTCCTGCTATCGTTGATGCTTTTACAATGGTAGGCCGTGAGGTTGAAATAAAGAAAAAAGACAAGAGGAATTTCGGAAAGGTCGAATCGGCATTTCTTAAAGATAATACCGATGTGTATGATGTGACTTTCCAAACAGAGAAATCTATAAAGATAAAGATAGAAGTAGATACTTGCCCACCGTTGAACTTCAAGACGGAACAGAAGCTATTGCTTCAGCCATATTCATTTATGACCCGTTGTTTTACACTTCCCGACTTGTTTGCAGGCAAGATGCACGCCTTAGTATATCGTGCGTGGAAGAACAGAGTAAAAGGTCGTGATTGGTACGACTTTGAATGGTATGTACGCCATAATGTTCCGTTGGATTTTACCCATTTGGCAGAAAGATGCAAGCAGTTTAACAATGAGGATATTACTCCAGAATTATTCAAAGAGAAACTCATTGAGCGTCTTTCTACAGCTGATATAAAGCAAGTAAAGGCAGATGTCCTGCCTTTCGTGCGCAATCCAAAAGAACTTGACATCTGGTCAAATGATTATTTCATTCAGTTGGCAGGGATGGTAAGAATAGAATAATACAACATTTAGATTTAAGGACTAAGATATTTTTCGCACACAGCAGGTGTATATATCTTTGATTATCGATGGTCTGAAACTCTAAGGAAGTACGACCAGTAGATTGGTGAATGTCTGAGAATGTGTAAGTTGATAATTTTTATCACCATTCTCGGTTTGTACCTCCATTTTGGAAAGTAAAATTAAATGTAATTTCTTGAATATCAGAATTACGGTACAAAAATAGCTCTGAAACCAAAGCGGAGTCAGAGCCATTTTTGCATTAAATATTATTCTTCATCTTCATCACAAATGTCAGACCTAAATTCAAAAATTAGTTCAGAGGAGGGAATATTGCATTCTTCAAACAAACCGTGCAGAATATTTATCTTTGTCTGTGTGCTATTATCGGTCCATAAGTACATATTCGGGCCAAGCTCTCTTCTCCATGATTCTGGGGTTGTTGAAAATCCAGATTTTTCATTTGCGCATAACCACTCAATAGTAGAGCGTCTTTTCAATAAAATGTGATTGCATACCTGAATCAACATGTCTTTCCAAGTGTTTACCGTGTATCGAACTCCATACAGTATATATGCTTGCAGTTTTTTACCAGTAAATTCAAAATCATCATCTTCTAATGATGCAGATTCTGCCTCTTGCTTAGTAGGCTTGAATGTGGTTGACGGCATCGGCCATAATTTCATAAAAACGCCCAATAGTTCCTTTTGCCTTTCTTTCAGTTCATCCTCAGTCCATTTATCACAAGATTTGAGATAATTGTTTAATCTGAAAGCACTCTCCTTAAACCCTTTCTCCATATCTCTCTTCTCAAGGAATGTAAGGTTACTGTATTGTGAGTTATAGGCTGTTAGTGTAAGGTTAGCCATAGTGTGAAGATATGTCTGGTGTATGCGTTCCCATTCTGGGCCTAAATCATTTTTCCATTGATCCGAAAGCGTCTGAGGCATTATGTGCTCAATGGAAATTTTCTTCTCTGAAAGTCCTTTTACAACATCATGACGTTCGTTATTATCCCTGTTTTCCAAACGTTCCAATATGAACATTCGTGCATTTGCCGGAATCTTGTACACTTGGCGTGTGGCAAAGTCCGTTTTAACATCCTCGTCACTGGGGAAAATAGACGAACGTCCCTTTTTGAGTAGGATATATGTTAAGACATCAATATAAGTAGGTTTGTTGTCACTTAAACCTTTACCTATATAGTTTAATACGTCTCTATGTAAAGTGGCAAATACTTTGTTTAAGGCATTTGACGGAAGGTTACATATTATGCGGCGTGCCCAATAGGATTCAATCACATCTATGACCCTGCAAATTTCACTTTCAGGCAAATCGTTTTTTGAAGCATAATCAAAAAAAGCCATAAAGAAAGGATATGCAATTGTTGAATCAAGTGTTCGTAATTGACTTAGCTTTTGATTCAATTTATCGGTTCCGGCTTTTGCATTATCTATTTGACTATATATTTTAGCATAATGGTGCATATCTTCAAGCAAATCAGCTCTTGCCATATTGTTCCCTTCAGCATACTCCTTAAATATAAAGTAAATTTTATCTATGCGACCTATTTTACCTTGCTTCATAGTGAGATAATCACGAACAAATGAAGAAGGATCATACTTTGTAAACACTTCTATAGGATTCCAAAAACGGTTATAGAGATCATCTTGTTCTGTTGGGGATAGAGACATGAATAAGTAATTGCGTATCTTATCAGCTTCACTTAGATCAAGTCCTGTTGAGTTGAGACTTTCAAAAATCAATTGAGGATCGTCATCTGCATCTAGACGAATATTTATGACTTCCAATTTCTTAATTGTTTCAAACAACTCGTCAATTGTAAGTCCGGAACGTATGACCCTATCATAGAAAAAGTCATAATTTCGCGTAACATTAGATTCTTTAATATATTGTTCTCTTGATTTATATAGCAAAGCATCAAATGCTTCCATATCCTTTTTGATCGGTTTGAGTTTTACCTTGCGTTCGTCTTCTTGATACTCATCCACAAGGTATCGCTTAAATATTTTTTCAACCAATTTGGAATCTACTGCCTCTATCAATCCCTCTTTTTGGGCATTGACCATAGCAATCAGCAACAACGAAACGGTGGTGATACGTTGTTGTCCATCAATGATATACCTATCTTCGGTTCCAGGTTGAATACTTGATACAATGCTTCCAAAAAAATGACTTTTTCTGTTACTCTCGTGTAAATTTAGCAAATCATTAAATAATTGTTCGCAGTTTTCTTCCTTCCAATCATAATTTCTTTGATATAGAGGTATTATGAATCTTTTATCTGAGCCATCAAAAAATTTGATTAATGGTTGAGCATCACCTTTCATAATAAGTTATTTATGTTGTTTATACTATTCGTTGTAATATCAAAAAACAGATTTAATGTAGTTTATCAATTCCATATTGTTGCAATTGGGATTTTCTAAACTTTTACCTCCCTTAAATCCATGTTGCAATAAATCAGATTCTGTCAATCGAGAACGATTTGATTCTGCAAGCAATTCCAGTTTGTAAGTTTTATCATCAGGAGCCTTTTCTATCCAAAACTCTTTATCCTCACGTTTGCAGTTCTCCACTGTTACAATCATTTTGAAACGAACATAGCGTTCATCGGACATAAACAGATATACTATATCACCTATGGCGAAACGTGCTCTCCCCATTCTCCAAGAAATAAACCCTAAGGTATTTATAGCATCAACATGCCTACATCTTTCTTATTGGCGAAGGCAATCCAAGTACGGTTACACTTATTCATAGTCTTATTATTTTGTGAAGTACTCTACCTTCAGCCAATAGGCATAAATCGGATCTTGGAACGAAATTTCACCAGCCTTATTATCCAATATATCATTCTTGATGAGGGCAGCTTTTGAGCGGGAAATTGAGGTCGTTGAAGAAATTTGATAGCGATGCATTATTTCGGTCGAACTAATGGCCTTTTCTCCAGCTATAAGAGCCTTGAGGTAGTTCAGTTGCTGTGTGGTCAGTGTCTCGGTGATTGTTACAAACAACAGACTTAACTGCTCCACCAATGCCGTGTGTGCTTCACGCACGATCTCAACGGTACATACATCCTTTGTCCTGAGCCATGACAGTTGTGCTAGCTGCTGTGCGTAGTATGGATGGTTATCTACAAGCTTTGCAATCAAATGGCTTGCTTCATCGCTGATGTTCTTGCCGGTATCAGTGAAACGACTCTTGAAAAATTCCACGAGGCAAGGAGTCTCGATCTTATTGAGGAACATCAGATTACCGAACTTGTAGAATGGTTTGGATGAGTCTGTAAACACTTCCATCATCATATGGCGCTTGCTGCCATAGAGACAATAGGCGACATTCTGGTGCAGCTGCCAATGTGAACGCAACTTTTTCTGAAAATATTCTGGGTCGGTAAATTCCGCGATATTTTGGAACTCATCTACGCAAATAACGATTTTCAGGCCCTTCTTTCTGGCAATCTTTTCAGCAAGATCGAGAACTTCATCAGGGTTGCGCTTTACCTCCTCCCAATCAAAATCGATTGAAACCTCGTTTGTAGGGTCAGTACCGATTGAAATCTTGGGAACAAGATGCGAAAAGAAACTCTTCGCACTCTCGATTGCTTCCTCCCATTTTGTGGAAGTAGCGGCAATTACCTTCTGGGCGAGCAGCGAATAGAAATGCTCCTCGCTACGTACATTGAACAGGTCGATATGACAGATTCGGAGGTTGCTGTCCTGCGCCATCGCTAATTTTGCAGCCTTATTTACAAGCGAACTTTTGCCCCAACGGCGAGGAGAGATAATAATCGTGTTGATTAGCGACATAAAGTTCTGAACCAGGTCGGCTGTTTCTTTCTCACGGTCAGTAAAATTCTTCTCGGTAGCAATCTTTCCAAATATAAATGGAGTTTCCATAACGCTCTATTTTTGATTTCCAACACAAATATAATACATAAAATGTAACTACAAAAAATGTTGCAACAAAAAGTGTATATACATTTATTGTAGTATTTTACTGATTCGTGTCTTCTTTGTCCTTAATTCCGCAACACTATTATAAAATATTTTTTTTAAGTACCTGAGCAACAAA
>ERZ834433.851-NODE-851-length-30391-cov-4.726464_pt1 | contig 30391 bp, 26 predicted proteins | sample MGYA00519948_ERZ834433 | MGnify/ENA primary metagenome ERZ834433 (study PRJEB31850, sample SAMEA3708752) | human gut metagenome | biome: human gut; feature: human-associated habitat; material: faeces | place: China | collected 2014 ...
CGTCCAGCACGCTGGCAGTGTGTCCGGCCAGCTGGGGCCAGCGGCTTTCCAGCTGTTTGGTGTTCTCCATGCTCAAGGAGAAAAAGTGAGGCGAGGCCTGGATATCCGCCACGCCCGGCTCCCAGTAGAGCATGAGCAGGTTCATGGGCCGGATGGCGATCTCTCCCACGCCGCCCCGGGCCTCCGGGTCCCAGAACACGCCCTTGACCCCGGTGCCCTGCTTGAGCTTGCGCCACCAGGTGTCGCTGTACACCTGCTCATAGTCTGCCTGCTCCAGCACCACCGGCAGGATGCTGGAAAGCACCTGTGCGGTCTGCGCATCGTCTGCCGCCCGGGGCAGAACATTGGGGGCCGGGTAATTGTCCATGGCATCGGCGTGCTTGTTGGCAATGCTGTTGAACAGCCACCCACTGGCAGGCTGGGGCTTGCCCTCCATCATGGGGTTCTGGTAGTTCTTCCAGTGTCCCATCCGGAACCACAGCTCGTTGTCCACAATGCGCTTGTCCAGCGCGGCCTTTCCGGCCTTGTATTTCTGTAAAATGGCAGTGGCTTCGGCCACTTCTTCTGCCCCGATGGGGGGCTTTTCATCGATCATTGCTTACTCCTTTCTTGTTAGCTTCCTCACCCTCTCAGTCTCGCTCCGCTCGCCCACAGCCGGGTTGCGGCTCCCAGCGTCTGCTTCACTCTGTTCGCATCCTTGCTGGCCGCTGCCCCAACAACTCCTCCCTCAATCCGCCGCTGGCGGCGGTCGTCGTCGTTGCTCCCAAAGTGGGAGCTTCTGACGAAACTGCAAACTTTGCAATAACTGCCAAGGCCTCGCCCTTCGGGAGAGGTGGCAGCGCGCCAGCGCTGACGGAGAGGGTGAGCCAGCTTCCGGGGACATAAAAAAAGCTCCCCCTTCGGGGGAGCTGGCAAAGCCGAAGGCTTTGACTGAGAGGGTTAAATTCACTTCCGATCCGACACCCGGAACAGTACGAATCCCACAATGAACAGCACGATCAGGCTGCCCACGCCCACATTGGCGCTGCCGGTCAGCTGGCTGCCCACACTGACGATCATGGTGCCCAGAAAGGATGCGCCCTTGCCGCAGATATCGAACAGACCGAAGTACTCGCCCGATTTTTCCGGCGGGATGATCTTGGCAAAGTGGCTCCGGCTCAGCGCCTGGATACCACCCTGGAACATGCCCACCACAACGGCAAGCACCCAGAACTGCCACTGGTGCTTCAGGAAAAAGGCAAATAGCGCAATACCCGCGTAGGCTGCGATGCAGACCGGGATGAGGGTGCCCGAGGGGTATTGCCCGCTCAGCCGCCCGAACACCAGTGCCGAGGGAAAGGCCACGATCTGGGTGACCAGCAGTGCCAGCAGCAGGCCGGTGGTGTCCAGCCCCAGGGCCGTGCCGTAGGCCGTGGCCATATCGATGATGGTGTACACACCATCGATGTAGCAGAAAAAGGCCAGCAGGAACCAGAACACCTGCCTGTCCTCTTTCAGGTGGCGGAGGGTGTGGCCGATGCGGGCAAAGCTCTGCCGGATGGCATGTTCCTGCACCTCCACAAAGTGCACCTGCTTATACTGGCGCAGCAGGGGCAGGGTGGTCACCAGCCACCAGACGGCGGTGATAAAGAGAGCAAGGTTCAGCGCTGTCATCTGGGAGATACCGATGCTCCCGGCCCCCAGCACCAGCGCCAGACAGACCACAAAGGGCACACAGCTGCCAATGTAACCCCAGGCATAGCCTTTGGAGGAGACCTCATCCATCCGGTCCGGCACAGTCACATCGCTGAGCATGGAGTCATAGAACACCAGACTGCCCGAAAAACCCACCTTGGCAAAGATGAAGATGAGCAGGAACGGCAGCCAGGTGCTTGCCATCCCCATGGCGCAGCAGCCGATCACGCCCACTGCCACGCAGAAGGTGAAGATGGGCTTTTTGAAGTTGCGGGTATCGGCCAGTGTGCCAAGGATCGGGCTGAGCACCGCCGTGATGACCGTGACCGCCGAGGCTGCATAGCCCCAGTAGGCCAGATACTCCACCGAGCTCAGGCCGCCCCCCTCAGCCAGTGCGTTGAAGAAGATGGGGATCAGCGTTGCCACCAGCAGCACAAACGCCGAGTTGCCCACATCGTATAAGATCCACGCCCGTTCCAGGCTGGTCAGGTGAAATTTTTGCTTTGCTTCGTTCATTTGCATTCCTCTCAAAATTCTCCGAAGGTGTGGTCATAGGCCTTGTCCAGCGGTGCGCCGTTGGAGAGCCCCTCCACATATTCCGTGATGAGCCGCAACGCCAGCGGGAGAGCCTGCTGATACAGCGCTTCCAGCTCTTTGTCGCTGGCCTCGCACCGGGGATTGGGCTGGAGGTTCGCCACCAGCCCGTGCATGACATCATAGGTACCTGCCGCTTTCAGGGCCGTCAACACCACCCAGCGCTTGACCGGGCTGGTAGCCTGCAGCAGATGGTGCACCCGCACCATGCCCCGCATGGCTCCGTAGGTCTCGTCTGCCGTGACATTTTCGTAGAACGGCGCAATGATCTTTGCAAACTCCCGGTTGGGGCGGATATGCCCCGCCGTGAAAAAGTGCATCGGGTCAAGCCCGTCCTCCCGCATCAGCTGGTTGTCAAACTCCGTCTCGATCTCGCAGTGGCTCACACCGCTTTCCCGGGTGTAGCGCTCCACATAGGGGTGGCAGGTGCTGTCCAATGCAAAGTGGCAGACGAACCCCAGCGCATAGGCCAGCGCAGCATTCTTGTTGCGGGCCGTGTTCACCACGCCCCGGGCCCGGGTAAAGAACACCCGGCCCGGCTGCTCATGCATGGCGTTGCCCAGCCGGTTCACGGGGTTGGACTGCAATGCCCGGTAGTAGAACATCAGGTCAGGCCCGTGCAGGCCCATATCATACAGCGGCCGGTACGGGGTGATCTTTTCCCGCAGCTCCCTGGGCAGCTGCACCAGAACATCCGCACCAAAGCGGCGGTGTGCATATGTAGATGGCATATCCTCTCCTCCTTTTCGTACCAGAATCAGTATAGCAGAATCCCGCCCCCGCCGCCACCCTTCCGGGTCTGATTTGTGTAAAATTTTTGAGATATTTTTCATCACGCCCATCCCATAGCGCAAAAACGCCCCGCCGGTCTCCCGGCAGGGCGCTTTCGCAGGGTGGTATTGCAGACCGGGTCTGTCTGTGAAACACCCGGCGGCTTTCAGCTATTCCAAACGATCAGTCTTTTTTCACCATCATCTTGCTGGCCTTATAGATATCGCCGCAGCCCAGAGTGATGACCAGATCGCCCTCCCGGGCGTTCTGTTTGACCCAGTCAGCGGCAGCCTCCAGGCTGTCCACCAGCACAGAGTTGGGGATCTGCGCCGCCAGCTTTGCGCTGGTAATGGTGGGGTCGTTGGGCTCGCGGCTGCCCATGATGGGGGTGATCACCGTGATATCAGGGATCTTGAACACATCCACAAAGTCGTTGAACAGCATCTTGGTCCGGCTGTATGTAAACGGCTGATGGACTGCGATGACACGATTGTAGCCCAGCTCCTTGGCGGTGTTCAGGGTCGCGCGGATCTCGGTGGGATGGTGGGCGTAGTCGTCCACGACCACCGCGCCGTTGCACTCGCCGTAAACCTCAAAGCGGCGGCCTGCCCCCTTGAAGTTCAGGGCAGCGTTGGCGCACTGCTCCACGGTCAGGCCCACAGAGCGGCAGACAGCACACATGGCCAGTGCATTGTAAATGTTGTGGCGGCCCGGCACTGCCAGACGGATGTGGCCCAGCTCATTGGTATCCCACTCCTTCAGATCAAATTCAAAGAAGCCGGGCTTGTACTCCTGCACGTTGACAGCACGGTAATCGGCCGCATTGTCAATGGCAAAGGTGCGCACGCGGCGGTCCAGGGTGTACATGACATCCATGGTGTTCTTATCATCTGCATTGGCAAAGATCATAAAATGGGTCATCAGGGCAAAGCGCTTGAAGGCAAACTTCAGCTCGCCCATGCTGCCGTAATAGTCCAGATGGTCGTTATCGATGTTCAGCACCACGGACATATAGGGGGTCAGCTTGAGGAAGGTCTCGGAGAACTCGCAGGCCTCGATGACGATATCATCGCCCTTGCCGGCCTTGCCGTAGCCGCCGATGAGGGGCAGCTTGCCGCCGATGACTGCAGAGGGATCACGGCCTGCCAGCTCCAGTGCGGTGGTGATCATGGAAGTCGTGGTGGTCTTGCCGTGGGTGCCGGAAACGCAGATGCTGTCCTTGTACAGGCGGCTCACATAGCCCAGCAGAACGCTGCGCTCCACAGTGGGGATGCCATAGGAAGCGGCGGCGTTCAGCTCCACGTTGTCCTTGGCAATGGCGGCAGAGTAGACCACCAGGTCAACGCCGATCACGTTGTCCGCAGCATGACCCAGGCTGACCTTCACGCCCATCTCCCGCTCCGAGCGGATGATGCTGCCGTCCAGCACATCGCTGCCGGAGATATCATATCCCTTGGCAGAGAGGATCTGGATCAGCGGATACATGCCGCTGCCGCCGCAGCCGATGAAGTGGATCTTTTTTACATTATCCAGCAGATGCATGGTATAATCAGTAACGAACATAATCAGGCAAACCTCCAATAAACAAACGGCCGCAGGGCAGACCGAATCCATCTTAATTCTTGGGTACTACTTATTATATAATTTTTGGCCGACAAAATAAACAGTTCCGAGCGAATTTTCGGAAAGAACCAGAAACTCCGGCACATTTTTGTGACAACTGTACAGATAGCCCATGGATTTTCGCCCCTTTTGCACACTTCATAAAAGATTTACATTTTTTATCGGCTTGATAGCTAACAATTTTGAAGTATTTGTGGTATGATAGTTGTAAATTTTGAGCTATCACGCTGCCGCCGGACGCGCGGCTGGAAAAGAGGAATCTCATTTTGAACATCAAGATCACTGCGGACAGCACCTGCGATCTGTCCGAAGCGCTGCTCCGGCAGTGGAACATCAGCCTGATCCCCATGCACATCCTCATGGGGGAGGAAAGCTATCTGGACGGCGTTACCATCCACCCTGCCGATGTATTCGCCCATGCCCAGAACGGCGGCAAAATGCCCAAATCCGCCGCCCCCAATCTGGTGGAGTACACCGACTTCCTCGCCCCCTTTGCCAGAGACTACGATGCCGTCATCCACATCAATGTCGGCTCCAAATTCTCCTCCTGCTTCCAGAACGCCCGGCTGGCGGCGCAGGAGTTCGGCAACGTCTATGTTGTGGACAGCGAGAATATCTGCACCGGGCAGGGCTATCTCGTCCTGCAGGCAGCCAAGTGGGCCGCTGACGGCCTGCCGCCCAAGAACATTTCCATGCGCTTACAGGGCCTTGCCAAGCGGGTCGAGTTGAGCTTTGTGCTCAACCAGCTGGACTACATGGCCAAAAGCGGCCGCTGCTCCGGCGTGCTGGCCTTCGGGGCCAACATTCTGGGCATCAAGCCCAGCCTGGCCGTCATCGATGGTGAACTGAAAGTCGTGCGGAAGTACCGGGGCAGCCTGCCCATCTGCGTGGGCAAGTACATCACCGACCAGCTGGCGAACCGGGAGGACATCGACCGCAGCATGGTGTTCATCTCTTCCACCCAGGCAAAGCCCGGCTGCATGGAGGCCATCAAGGCCGGACTGCGGCAGTACGGTAATTTTGAGAATGTCTACGAGACCGACATCGGCACCACCATCGGCGGCTATTCCGGCCCCGGTACCATCGGCATCGTGTTTGCACGCAAGCAGTAAATTTCTCCCTGCACACAAAAAAGACGCGCTCATCACAGAGCGCGTCTTTTTTGCTTGATATCCGGTTTTCTCAGCTCAGCCGTCCGCTCTCTACCGAGAAGCTCAGGTCGGCCACGGCCATGGTGGATCTGCGATGGGAGACCAGCAGGACAGTCTTTTCCCTGCACTCATCCCGCACGGCCTTGAGGATGATCCCTTCGTTCAGGCTGTCCAGATTGGAGGTAGGCTCGTCCAGCAGGAGGAAAGGTGCATCGTGCAGGAAGGCACGGGCCACACCGATGCGCTGGCGCTCACCGCCGGAGAGGGCACCGCCCAGCTCGCCCACAGGGGTATCATATCCCTTGGGCAGGCTGTTGATAAAGCCATCCAGTGCGGCCTTTCTGCAGGCAGCCTCCACCTCGGCACGGGTGGCATCGCGCCGGGCGATCCGGATGTTGTTTTCTATGGTATCGTCAAACAGCTCCGTTTCCTGGGTCACAAGACTTTCCTGGGCGCGCAGGGTGGCAGTGTTCACGGCGCGGATATCACGTTCACCAAACCGGATGGTGCCGCTGCTCACATCCCAGAAGCGCATGAGCAGCCGCAGGAAGGTGGATTTGCCGCTGCCGGAGCGGCCCGTGATGCCCACGATCTTCTTTTCCGGGATAGTCAGGCTCAGGTCGTGGAGCACCTCTTCCTTGGCGTAGGCAAAGCTGACATGCTCAGCCTGTGCACCGGTAAAGGTGGTATCCGCGCCGTCGATCACATCGGCAGTCACGGGGTCTTCGTCCAGCAGGTCAAGGACACGGTCGGCACTGGCGAACACCTGGGTCAGGCTGGCACCGAGGTTGGCCAGCGCCACCACCGGGCCAAAGGAGCTCAGGGCCGACAGGGTACAGACCAGCACCCCTTCCGCGCCCAGCTGGCCATTCTGATACAGCCGGATGCTCACCCCCAGCACAGCCAGCGCCGTCAGCACGATGAGGGTGTTGGCTGCACCCACAGTCACGCCCTCGCGGTACTTCATGGCCTTCTGCTTCTCCCCCAGCGTTTCGCTGTGGGCCGTGATGCCCGCGGCACGCGCGGCGGTGTTCTGGTACTGCAGGATATCCCGCAGACCGCGCAGGCTTTCCAGCAGATAGCTGTTGGTGTCGGCCAGGGCCTGCCGGTACTCGCGGGCGGCTTTGTCGCCCCGTCTGGCAGACCACACTGGCAGAGCAATGCCCACCAGCAGATAGCCTGCCAGCAGTACCAGTGCGGGCAGAATATGATACCTGGCCGTAAAGCAGGTCATGCCGGTCACACAGAGGATCGCGATGCAGACCGGCGAAATGGTATGGGCATAGAACACCTCCAGCTGCTCGATGTCGGCGGTGATCAGGGAGATCAGGTCGCCCCGGTCACGGCCCTCCAGCTTGGCAGGGGTCAGGCGGCGAAGTGCGCCGAACACCTTATCCCGGATGAGGGCCAGCAGCTTGAAGGCGATATAGTGGTTGGAGGCCTGCTCTGCGTAGCGCAGCACGCCGCGCAGCAGGGCAAAGACAAGGATGCAGGCAAAGGCGGTGCCCACGCCTGCCAGCGGGCTGGGCAGGCCTGCCGCCGTGAGCAGGGCAAAGCCGCCGAAGATCGTGATAAAGGTGGCGCAGAAGTGGCCGATGACACCCATGACAATGGCTGCCAGCATGATGGGCAGCATGGGCCGGACCAGCACGATCAGCCGTGCGGCAATGGCAAACGGACTGCGGTGTTTTGTGTTGTTCATGCGCTCACCTCCCCAAGGTCTTCCAGCTGTTTCTGGGCGTTGTACAGGCGGCTGTACACCCCCTGTGCGGCCAGCAGGTCATGGTGCGTTCCCTGCTCGGCAATGCGGCCTGCCTCCAGCACATAGATGCAGTCGCTGTCCACTACATTGGCCAGACGGTGGGAGATCAGGATCACTGTTTTCTTCCCCGCCAGGCTGTGGATGGCTTTCATTATATCATTCTCGCTCTCGGCATCCACATTGGAGGTCGCCTCGTCGAACACATAGATGGGTGAATCATGCAGCAGGGCACGGGCCATGGCAAGGCGCTGGCGCTGCCCGCCGGACAGGTTGGAGCCGCCCTCGTGGAGCGCCGTTGCAAGGCCGCTCTGGCTGCGGCAGAAGTCTGCAAGGTTCACCTGCTCCAGCGCCGCCCAAAGCTCGGCTTCGGCTGCATCGGGCCGGGCCATCCGGAGGTTGGCTTCCACCGTACCCTTGAAGATGGCCGCATTGTGGGGCACCAGTGTCAGCAAGCGCAGGCGGTCGGCCTGCTTCCATTCGCTGACCGGGATGCCGCCCAGCGTGACCTCTCCCTCGGTCACGGTGCGGGCACCGGACAGAATGGCCGCAATGGTACTCTTGCCGCAGCCGCTTTCGCCCACCAGCGAGACAAAGCTGCCCTGCGGGATGATCAGGGACACATCGTGCAGGATGGTGCGCTCCTTCTCGTAGCCAAAGGTGACATGCTCCAGCGCAAGGGTGCTGTCGGCCGGGTCGGCGGTCTTTTCGCCATCTTCAGGCTCCTGGGCAGAGAGCAGCCTGAAGATCTTCTCAGCCGAAGCCGCGCCATTCATGGCAATGTGGAAGTAGCTGCCCAACAGGCGCAGGGGCAGGAAGAAATCCGCCGCCAGCAGGAGGATGGTCAGGGCGCTGGTCAGGCTGAGCTGGCCTTTGGCAAAGGCCGATGCCGCGCTGATGATGCCAAGACCCGCACCGCCGTAGGCCATCAGGTCCATCAGGGTCACGCTGTTCAGCTGCATGGTCAGCACCTTCATCGTGATCTTGCGGAACCGCTCGGCCTGGGCATTCATCTCCTCGTGCTTCCAGCCGTCCGCCTGATAGATCTTCAGGGTGGTCAGGCCCTGGATATTCTCCAGAAAGCTGTCGCCCAGGGTGGTGTACTCGCCCCAGTAGTTCGCCAGCAGCTTCTTTGCAAACTTCTGCACCGCCACAATGGACAGGGGGATGAGCGGCACACAGCACAGCAGAAGGATGGCCGAGCGCGCGTGCACACCCACCAGCAGCACAAACAGGGTCACCGGGGCCAGCAGGCTGTAAAACAGCTGGGGCAGATACTTTGCAAAGTAGGTGTCGATCTGCTCCACACCCTCGCTGGCCAGCATCACGGCTTCACTGGTGGCCACCGTCTCGCTGTAACCGGCCCCCAGCCGGGTGAGCTTTGCATAGATGCTGCTGCGCAGGGTGCGTTTGACATCCTTGGAAGCCCGGTCGCTCATATCGGAGGCGCAGAGGGTAAGGCCATAGCGCACCGGCACAGTCAGCAGACAGAGCAGCATCCCCTGCCAGAGAGCCGTACTGGTCAGGGTGCCTGCAAACACACCGCCGATGAGGCGGGATACCGTCATCACCAGCACCACATTGCACAGCATCCCCAGCCACTGGAACAGCACGTTCAGCCCCACATAGTGCAGGGCCTTCCGATCGAAGGAAAGCAGTTTCTTGTTGATCACGAAGCGTTCTCCTTTTCAGATTCATCCGGGCCGAACAGGCGGTCATATTCGCCGGTAAAAGCCCGTTCGGGCAGGGCCGAAGTCAGGGCCAAAGCGGCATTATAGCGTTCCTCCTCGGTCATGTCGATGCGCACGGGCGGAAAATGCGTCAGCACCGTTTCCAGTTGAGCCCTGACCGCCTTTGCCACAAAGATGCCCCGATCGGTCAGATAGATCTTGCCATAGTGTTCCTTCACGATCATTCCCCGATCCATCAGCAGGTTCATAATGCGCACCACACTGGGCTTGGTCACGTTCAGCTTTTCGGCAATGCTGCGGGAGCAGATATCCAGATGCGTCTGGGAGACCTCATAGATGGCCAGAAGATACCGCAGATGGGCTGCTGTCAGTTCCATAGTATCACTCTCTTCTATAATAATGTAAGCCGCTTCCAGTGTTATCCAAAGCTAACTTTTTGTTTCTGAAAAAAGGGCGCGAGCCGAAACTTCCAGCCCGCGCCCTTTGCGGATCATTTCAATGCTCAGTGACAGCCGCTGCAACCGCTGCAGCTGCCATTGCAGCCGCCTTCGCCGCAGCCGCTGCACCCACTGCAGCCGCCGCCATGCTTGTGGGAGTGCCATGTGGCCCAGCCCACACCGCCAAACACGATAGCACCTACAATGATGGTAGGCAGATTAAAGTTCGTGGCCAGGAATTCCATCATACAGAACACACCCTTTCAAACTGGACAGATGATCTTACTTGATTTTGGAAACGTCGATCTTGACCTCGTTGTCGCCAACATACTTATTGGGGCGGAACATCAGGTACAGGAATGCGGCAAAAATCACGATTGCCACGATGGTGAAGAAGTTGAAGCCAACCTCACCGGTGATCAGACCACCGATCTGGTACACGACCAGAGCTGCGCAGTAGGCCAGAGCGCACATATAACCGATTGCGATGGCAGTCCACTTGCCGTTGTTCATCTCACGCTTGATCGCGCCCATAGCAGCGAAGCAGGGAGCGCACAGCAGGTTGAAGATCATAAATGCGTAAGCGGACAGAGCGGTGTAATCCTGCGCAACTGCTGCCCAGATCTCATCACCGTTCTCAGACAGCTCGCCGCCGAAGTGATACAGAACACCGAAGGTGCCAACCACGTTCTCCTTTGCGATCAGACCAGAGACGGAAGCAACGGTTGCACGCCAGTTGCCGAAGCCCAGAGGAGCAAAGATCCAGGCGATCTTGGTAGCGATAGCGGCCAGGACGGAGTTGTCCTGATCCTCGACCATGCCGAAGGCACCATTCTCGAAACCGAAGCCCTGCAGGAACCACAGCACAACGGTAGCTGCCAGAATGACGGAACCGGCGCGCTTGATGAAGGACCAGCCGCGCTCCCAGGTGGCACGGAAAACGTTGCCCCATGCAGGCACATGGTAAGCGGGCAGCTCCATAACGAAGGGTGCGGGATCGCCAGCGAAGAGCTTGGTCTTCTTCAGAATAACACCGGAGCAAATGATGGCAGCCATGCCGATGAAGTAAGCGGAAACAGCCACCACAGAGGAACCACCGAACATTGCACCTGCGATCAGGCCGATGATGGGCATCTTAGCGCCGCAGGGGATGAAGCAGGTGGTCATAATGGTCATACGGCGGTCACGCTCGTTCTCGATGGTACGGGAAGCCATGACACCGGGCACGCCGCAGCCGGTACCGACCAGCACGGGGATGAAGCTCTTGCCAGACAGGCCGAAACGGCGGAAGATACGGTCCATGATGAAGGCGACACGGGACATATAGCCCACATCCTCCAGGATGGACAGCAGGAAGAACAGAACCAGCATCTGGGGAACGAAGCCCAGGACTGCGCCCACACCGGCAACGATACCGTCCATGATCAGGCCGTACAGCCAGCCTGCCACACCGATGCTCTCCAGGAAGCCGCCCAGAGCGCCCGGCACGATCTCGCCGAACAGCACATCGTTGGTCCAGTCGGTGGCAAAGGTACCAATAGCCCAGCCGCCGTCTGCAATGGAGGTGCCCATGGACAGGGAGTACATCAGGTACATGACCAGTGCGAAGATGGGCAGAGCCAGGATACGGTTGGTCACGATCTGGTCGATCTTATCGGAAACGGTCAGGTGATCCACACGGGCCTTTTTCTTGACGGCCTTGTCAACGACACCGTTGATGTAGGAGTAGCGCTGGTTGGTGATGATGCTCTCCGCATCATCGTCCATCTCCTTCTCGCAGTCTTTGATGTGCTCATCAATGTGGTCAGCCAGAGCCTTGTCGAGCTTCAGCTCTTCCATGACCTTCTCATCCCGCTCGAACAGCTTGACCGCGTACCAGCGCAGGAAGCGGTCATCGACCTTGCCCTGGATGGACTCCTCAATGTGTGCGATGGCGTGCTCCACACTGCCGGTAAAGACGTGGGGCAGCTCACCGGCCTTCTGCTTCTGGGCAGCGGCAACCGCAGCCTTGGCAGCAGCCTCGGTGCCCTCGCCCTTCAGTGCGCTGATCTCAACAGCCTGGCAGCCCAGCTCGGCGCTCAGCTTCTTCAGGTCGATCTTATCGCCGTTCTTGCGGACGAGGTCGATCATGTTGACAGCCATGACCACGGGGATGCCGAGCTCGATCAGCTGGGTGGTCAGGTAGAGGTTACGCTCGATATTGGTGCCGTCGATGATGTTCAGGATGGCGTCGGGCTTCTCATTGACGAGGTAGCCGCGGGCAACGACCTCCTCCAGCGTGTAGGGAGACAGAGAGTAGATACCGGGCAGGTCCTGGATCACGACGTCATCGTGGCCCTTGAGCTTGCCTTCCTTCTTCTCAACGGTAACGCCGGGCCAGTTGCCGACATACTGGTTAGAACCGGTCAGGCTGTTGAACAGGGTGGTTTTACCGCAGTTCGGGTTGCCTGCCAGAGCAATTTTAATTGCCATTTGGTTAAACCCCTTTCTTTACTTTTTCAGAACTCACTCAACTTCGATCATTTCGGCGTCAGCCTTGCGGACGCTGAGCTCGTAGTTGCGGACGGTCAGCTCCATCGGGTCGCCCAGAGGTGCGACCTTGCGGACGTAAACCTTGGTGCCCTTGGTCAGGCCCATGTCCATGATGCGGCGCTTGACAGGGCCCTCGCCGTGCAGCTTGGCAACGGTGACGGTCTCGCCGACCTGTACATCTTTCAGAGTCTTCATACTTCGTTCCTCCTCTTGGTACAATCAATCAAACAGCCGAGGGGCTGTGATTCCAATTTTTTACGCAACGATAATGCGCATGGCCAGGGTCTTATCCAGCGCAATGCGCGCTTCCTTGACCTGAAGGATGAGGTTGCCGCTGATCTCATTGACCACGGTAACGGTCTCCCCCACGACAAAGCCAAGCTCGGCCAGATGCTGGCGGACCTCATCCTTGCCGGTGATCTTTCGGATGGTAACGGTATCGCCTGCTTTAGTCATCGTTAAAGGCATTCCACACACTCCCCTTTTGCGATTCTGCAATATATTAGCCTATGCTAACGCTTGGAGCAAAAGCATGCGGTTAGAACGCTCTAACCGCTTACGATGGTAGTTTACCACCACTAACTCCCGATGTCAATACGGAAGTTAGGCTAACCAAACAGATTTGTGAAAAGTAGATAGTTATTGCTAACTTGAATTGTGCAGCTTTGAACAAATTGTGAAAGCATCGCAGCAGAAGCCGGGCAGTGATGCGCGCTTACGGAAACCACCCGGTAGGGGCGGGGCATGCCCCGCCCGCAGCCTACCCGTAACGCCGCGCTTGCGGGAAGGCCGAGGGCCGGGCGTGCCCGGCCCCTACAGACAGCAAAAAAGCCGGAGGGACCTCTCTCCCCTTCCGGCATATTCAATATCTTATTGCCCCTTTTTCTGCTTCCGCGTCTCTGCCAGATGCCGCACCGCCAAAACGGGATGGTGGAACAGCATCCGCGGACCGCTCCAGCGCATGACCTGGCGGATGCGCTCCCGCATCTCGGGCTTGTAGCAGTGCGTTTGGCAGACGCTGCAGAACGTTTTGGTCGCTATATGCGGGCAGTGGTCCACCCGCGCGTCGGCGTAGTCCCGCAGGACCGCGCAGTCGGGGCAGAGCCGGCCCTTGGGCGTACCGTGATGGCCGCGGCAGTATAGCTCAATCATCAGGCCGACAGTGGCCTTTTCCTGTTGGCGCTTCTTCTCCGGGGCGTCGGGGACGCCGCCCCCTACAGTGTTCGTAACGGCCATCAGCTCATCCTCCCGTTTTCCACAGAGTACGTCGTGTCAGCAATTCGCATCGTCGAGGCGCGGTGGGATACAAGCACCACGGTCTTGCTGGCCCGCTCCTCGGCCAGACTGCGCAAGATGACGGCCTCGTTCAGGCTGTCGAGGTTGCTCGTCGGTTCGTCCAGCAGAATGAACGGTGCATCGTGCAGAAATGCCCGCGCCACACCGAGCCGCTGCCGCTCGCCGCCCGAGAGGGTATCGCCCAGCTCCCCGACGGACGTGTCGTAGCCCTGCGGCAGCGTCATGATAAAGTCGTGGATGGACGCCTTCCTGCAGGCTGCCACGACCTGCTCATGGGTCGCGTTCCGGTTGGCAATTTTGACATTTTCTTCAATACTGTCATGGAACAGCACGGTGTCCTGCTCGACGAAGCTCTCCGCTGCGCGCAGCGACGCCGTGTTGATGCCCTTGATGTTCTCGCCGGAGATCTCGACCTGGCCTAAATCCGTGTCCCAGAACCGCATGAGCAGCTTGAGCAGTGTGGATTTGCCGCTGCCGCTGCGGCCCGTGATGCCCACGATGCCGTGCTCCGGGATGTGCAGGCTGACCTCCTTCAAAATCTCGCTGTCGCGGTAGCCGAAGGTCACGCGGCGGGCGTCGGCACCGCGGAACACAATGTCCCTGCCGTCGGTGACCTCGCGCACAGCGGGCTGCTCATCGAGAATATCCAGAACGCGGTTGCCCGCGGCGAAGGTGCTTTGCAGCCCGGTGCCGAGATTCGCCAGCGCGATGACCGGGCCGAAGCTGCTCATGAGTGCCACAACGCTGACGAGCGCACCGTCAAACCCGATGGCACCCGCCATGAACAGACTGCCAGCCAGCGCCAGCATACCGGAGTCCAACAGCTGGATGATGGCCCCGGTCACGGCCTGTGCCGTGCCGCCGGCCTCCTTCAGGCGGCGCTCCTGCCCGGCCAGCGCGTCGGTGCGCTGGTTGATTTGCGCCAGCCGGTGCGCGCCGTCGTTGTATTGCAGGCTCTCCCGCACGCCACGCAGGCTGTCCAGCACAAAGCCGTTCAGTGCGCCGAACTCCGCGCGGAAGCTCTCGCCCGATTTGCGCGCACCTCTGGCGGCTGCCACGGGCACGCCGATGCCGATGACCGCATAGGCCAGCGCCGCGTACAGCCCCAGCGCGGGTGCATAGCTGCCCATAAAGCACGCCATAACGACGCTTACGATGACGGCAATGCAGATGGGCGAGATCGTGTGCGCGTAAAAAACCTCCAGCAGCTCAATGTCCGCAGTCAGCACGGCGATCAGGTCGCCCTTGTCGCGGCCCTCCAGCTTGGCGGGGGCCAGCTGGCGCAGCACGCCAAAGACCTTGTCCCGGATGAGCGCCAGCAGCTTGAACGCAATAAAATGGTTGCAGCCCTGCTCCGCGTAGTGCAGCACGCCGCGGGCCACGGCCAGAATCGGCAGCAAAATACAGGCGGTTTTGAGCACAACGGGCACAGAAAAATGCAGGCTGTCCAGCAGCGCATACACACCCAGAACCGGGATGAAGATGGCGCAGAGAAAGCCCGCTACGCCCAGCAGAACGGCGCAGACCATGACCGGGGCGAGAGGGCGTACCAGCCCTACAAGACGGTACATGACGTTGAAATTGCCGCGAGTACGTTTGTTTTCCATCACTGTGCCTCCTTCCCGTAGTTTTCCAGTGCCTGCTGGCGGTTCCACAGGTCGGCGTACAGCCCGCCCTGCGCCAGCAGTGCCTCGTGCGTGCCCTGCCCCGCCGGATGGCCGTGATCCAGCACGTAAATATTGTCCGCCTTTGTCACGTTGGCAAGGCGGTGGGAAATCAGGATGACCGTCTTGCGCCCGGCCAGCCGGTGGATGCCCGCCATGATGTCGTTCTCGCTCTCTACGTCGATGTTGGACGTTGCCTCGTCAAAAATATAGACGGGACTGTCATGCAGCAGTGCGCGGGCCAGTGCCAGCCGCTGCCGCTGGCCGCCGGACAGGTTGCCGCCGCCCTCGGTCAGCGGGGTGTCCAGTCCGTCCATCGAGCGCAGGAAGTCCGCCAGATTCACCTGCTCCAGCGCGCCCCACAGCGCACCGTCGTCTGCGTCGGGCGCGGCCATCCGCAGGTTGTCGGCCACCGTACCTTTAAAGAGGTGGCTGCCCAGGCTGACGAGCGTTACATTTTTGAGCAGGCTGGCCTCGCTGACGGCGGAAAGCTCCTGCCCGCCGATGGTCACATGCCCCGTGTAGCCGGACACGCGCCCGGTCAGCACGGCGGCAATCGTGGACTTGCCGCAGCCGCTCTCGCCCACCAGCGCGGTGAAGCTGCCCTGCGGGAAGTCGAGATTTAAGCCATGCAGCGTTTCTTTTTCAGTCGTGTAGCCAAAGTGCAGGTCACGGCAGGCAATCGCGCAGTCCGCGCCGAGCTGGGCGGTCCTGGCGCTGCCCTCGGGCAGGTCCAGCAGCTTGAAAATTTTGTCGCTGGCGGCCATGCCGTTCATGGCAACGTGGAAGTACGACCCCAGCGCGCGCATCGGCAGGAAGAAATCCGCCGACAGCAGAATGATGCAGAGCGCGCCCGGCAATGTTACGCGGTTTGCATTGAACTCATGCGCGGCCACGATGATGCCCAGCGCCGCGCCGCCGTAGGCGATGACGTCCATGACGATGATCGAGTTGAGCTGCATCGTCAGCACCTTCATCGTCACCTTGCGGAAGTGCTCGGCCTCACGGTTCATGGCCGCGTGGCGGGCCCCGTCGGCCTGATAAATCTTGAGCGTGGTCAGCCCTTGCAGGTTCTCCAAAAAGCTGTCGCCCAGCGCAGCGTACCGGCCCCAGTACTTGCCCAGCAGCTTTTTAGCAAATTTCTGCACAGCCATGATGGAAACCGGGATGAGCGGCACGCAGATCATCAGGATGACCGCCGCGTGCAGACTGACTGGGGCCAGCGCAATAAACAGCGTGACCGGTGCAATCATGGCGTAGAAAAACTGCGGCAGATACGCGCCGAAGTAGGTCTCGAGCTGCTCGACGCCCTCGCCTGCCAGCTGCAAAACCTCCGCGGTGGGCACGGCTTGGGTGTAGCTGCCGCCCAGGCGGAGCAGCTTTTCATAAATGGCGGCGCGCAGCGTTTTTTTGACGGTGCAGCTGGCGTTGTAGCTGGCCGACGCCGCGCCGCGCGTGCAGAAAAAGCGCACGATCAGCGCACCGAGAATGTACAGAAGTGCGGTGGGCAGGTCCGGCTCTCTGCGCACAAGTCCCGTTAGAAAGAGGGACACGGCGAAGATCATCACGATGTTGGCCAGCAGCGCAAGGAATTGCAGCACAACATTCCACGCAATGTACCGTTTGGAGTCGCCCATCATCGAAATCAGGCGTTTGTTGATCATCATAAGCGGTTGTTCCTTTTTTATATAGTGCGGTAGAGGCCGGACATACCCGAAAGATCACACCTTTTCCTTCGTGCGCAGCGGCAGGTAGCCTGCGTCGCGGATGGCCTTGCGGATGACCTCCTCGTCGGCGTCGGCCTTCGTCCAGACCGTCACGTTCTGGGCGCTCAGGTTCACCTCGGCCAGCGTGTCGGGCAAGGTGTTCAATGCGTTTTCCACATGGCGCTGGCAGTTCTGGCAGGTCATGCCGTCCACGCCCATGACGAGGCGGTGCGGATAGTGGCTCTTGTTGGTGTCCGCCGCCCTGACCTTTTTAGCGGGGGCGTCATGCTCACCGCAGCAGCCGCCGCCGTGGCGCAGATGGTGGATAAAGCTGTAGATGCCGTAGCCGACGGCAGCCACCAGAATCAGAACAATAATGACGTTTGCCATAAAAAACCTCCCAGTTAGTACTTTCTAATTTGACTTAGAATATACTAACTTCTGCTTTGCTTTTTGTCAAGAGGTATCTTTTTTGATACTGCCCGGCAGGGGCCGCACATGCCCGGCTCCTGCCGCGCAAACAAAGAAGGAGGGGCATCGCTGCCCCTCCCGGTATGGATGGATATGGAGAAAATCAGGCATTGGCCAGAGCGGTGCCAAGGGCTGCGCAGGCAGTCTCGGCGTCGCCGTCGGGGGAGCCGTTGGCCATGACAGGCTCAACGACCAGACGGGCACCGGCGGCCTCGGCGTCCTCGGCCCAGGTGCGGATCCACTCGCCGTCACCCCAGCCGTAGGAGCCGAACAGGCCAACGGGTTTGCCGCTCAGAGAGCCGCGCAGATCCTGGTACATCGGCTCGAACTCGCTCTCCTCCAGCTGCTCGGCGCCCATGGCGGGGCAGCCCAGCGCAAAGCCGGTGTAGTCGCCGGCGGAGGAAACGTTGAACTCGGCGGCGGTGAACTTGTCAACAGAAGCGCCGGCGGCGGCAGCTGCGTTGGCGACCAAATCGGCCATGGCCTCGGTGTTGCCGGTGCCGCTCCAATAAATAACTGCGATCTTGCTCATAAATAACTACTCCTTTTATAATTTTTATGGTGCATCGTCAGGCGGCCACTGTCAGCCGCCTGATCGGGGTGCCGTTGTAATAGCAGCGGGCGTAGATGCGCTCGCACTTTTTATAGCGGTCAAACTCTGCCTGCGCAGCGGTGGGATCGGTGTAGACCTTCCAATAGCCGCACGCGGTAAAGTTTTTGCCGCGGTTTTGGATGAACCCGATGACATCCGCCAGCGGGTATCCCAGAAAAACGCCGATCTCATGCGGGAAATCTCCCTCGCAGCAGAGCCTTTCGGCCAGTTGGTCCAGCAGCTCGTCTGCGGTGCCGGGGGTGTAGCCCTCCCCCGCCAGAAAGTCCAGCATGTGCGGCGCTGCCAATAGCCTGGCCACACGGGCCGGGCGGTATACATAGACCAGTACAGCCCCGGTGCGCGGGCACTGCCTAAGCACCCGCACTGTGACCCCGCGGGGCGACAGCGCGGCGTGCCAGGCGGCGGCCATGGCGGCGGCATCCTGCCCGGGCGCGGGCTGGTAGCGGAACAGACTGGCAGCCTTGAGCCCCGCCAGTGTGGGGGCGCATAGGGTGGCCAGGTCGCAGGCGAAGCTGCGCGGGCTGGGGATGACACGCGATTGCTGCATGAGATGACTCCTTACCTCTACAATAGTTAGTGCCTGCTAACCATCGGCCCCATAAAACCGCCCGGCACGGGGAGAGAACCGCACCGGGCGGGCTATGGTTGTTCCGAAGGTCGGATACTTGCTGCGGTTAGCCTTAACTAACGCTAACAATATAGCATGATATAGAGCGGTTGTCAAGCAAAAATTTGAGAAAAAATTGCAACTGTAGGGGGCGGCGTTTCCGACGCCCCGTGAGCCAGCGCACATCTTCCATGAAAATCGTAGGGCGGCCTGCCCCCAGGCCGCCGCGGCGGGGTGAGAGAGCCCCGCCCTACAGCAATAGCCAATGGGGGCAGTGTCTCCCGGGACACTTGCGGCGGCGCAAAGCCCCGCGGGAGGGTCAAGACCCTCCCCTACGAACCAGCCAGAAGCGGGAATTTGCACATAACACAGCGGCAGCCGCAAAGCTCCCGGGGTAATGCCAAGCATCGATCCCTACACGTAGGGGCGTATAGGAAATGCGCCCGGAAGCTCTACGGCTGCCGCTTCTTTACAACTTAATAGTTGCTGCTCTTCAGCTCAAAATAGCTCTGCGGATGTGCGCACACCGGGCACTTGACCGGCGCGTGCTGACCGATATAGACGAACCCGCAGTTGCGGCACTGCCAGACCTGCTCGGTCTCGCGGGCGTAGACCTTGCCTGCCTCAATGTTGGCGGCCAGCGCTTTGTAGCGCTCCTCGTGGTCCTTCTCAATCGCGGCGACCATCGTGAACAGCGCGGCGATCTGGGTAAAGCCCTCCGCCTTCGCCTCGGCGGCCATGCGCGGGTACATCGAGGTGTGCTCCTCGTTCTCGCCCGCGGCGGCCATCTTCAGGCAGGTCAGCGTGTCGGGGATCTCGCCGTTTTCCATCAACAGCTTGAACCAGATCTTGGCGTGCTCCTTCTCGTTGTTGGCGGTCTCGGTGAAGATGGCGCTGATCTGCTCATAGCCCTCCTTCTTGGCCTTGGACGCGAAATAGGTGTATTTGTTCCGGGCCTGGCTCTCACCTGCGAAAGCCTCCCACAGGTTTTTCTCGGTCTTGCTGCCTCTGAGTTCCATAATGAATACCTCCGTTTAAATAGGAATGAGTCTTAATATGACTTTATTATAGCATACAAACAGCCCCTGTCAAGTAAAATTTCGGAATGGAATCTTAGTGATCTTGCACAGACGGTTGACAAAGCATACATTTTAGTGTACTATCTGAATAAGATATATTCTTAAAACAGAAAAGGAGGTCTGCCCATGACCCGCCAACGCGCCCTGATTTTGGGTATCATGCGTGAAAAATGCCCGGAGCATCTGACCGCTGACGAAATTTTCAGCCATGCGCGGCAGGCCATGCCGCACATTGCGCGCGGCACTGTGTACCGCAACCTGAAATTGATGGAGCTGGACGGTGAGATCGGTCATCTGGAAATGCCCGACGGCCCGGACCGCTACGACGCCAACCCGACCCCCCACGGCCACCTGCTGTGTGACAGCTGCGGCGGCCTGGCCGACCTGCCGGTGGTGGGACTGATCCGCGACATTGAGTCCGCCATCGGTACCGAGGTACGCGGCTACACGCTGACGATCCGCTACATCTGCCCGAAATGCCGCGCCAAAAACGCGCAGTGAGGTTCTGATTTATGGCAAAACAGCGTGACCCTGTAATAGATAGTATGCGCGGCATCGGCATTGTGCTTATGGTGCTGGGGCATTCGGGCTTTCCCGGGACGGACTTCATCTACCTGTTCCACATGGCCCTGTTTTTTATGCTGAGCGGCTGGCTTTTCAGCCTGCGCGGCGGGCCGGTGCACTTTATCAAGCGCAAAGCCGTCACGCTCTGGCTGCCCTTTGTGCTGGCAAACACCGCCTTTACCGTGCTGAACAACCTGTTTTTAAAGCTGAATATTTTGACGAGTGATGAGCGCATTTTGCAGGTTCCCGGCAATGCCGTCACAACGCCCGTGACGGTGAAGGATGTGATTGGCCGCACCGTGCACTGGTGCGTGTTTGACGGCGGCACCCAGCTGGGCGGCGCGATGTGGTTCATCCAAGCACTGTTTCAAGTATCTATTCTGTACGCTTTGGTGGAATTTATTCTGCAAAGGCTGCTGCATGGTGCCGATACGCTGCTGCCGCAGGGACTTTTTTCCGGCGTGCTGCTGTGGGTGGGCTGGCGCTGCAGGCTGGCCGGATGGAACGTGTGGGGGTTGGGCATTGCGGCCAGCTGCTACTGCCTGTTCTACCTGGGCACGGTCCTGCGGCACACGACGCGGGAAAGCATACCGACGTACCAGCGTTGTATTTTTGCCGCGGCGGCCTTTGCGGTGCTGCTGATTCTGGGGCAGCTCGGCTCTGTGGGTCTGGCGGGCAATGGATACAGCGGCCCGATTTTCCTGCTGCTTGCCAGCCTGGCGGGCTGGGTGCTGGTGCGGGAGGCCGCGTGCCTGACCGCTCCCCTGCCCTGTGTCCGGGCGGCGCTGGCCTATCTGGGCCGTGCGACGATGCCGATTGTGATTTTGCACTTTTTGAGCTTCAAGCTCGTGACCTGGCTTGGCCTGCTGGCCACAGGCGGAGAGCCGTATCTTCTGGCCGCATTCCCGATTTACTTTACGGGCGGTGCCTGGTGGCTTGCCTACACCGCCGCGGGCCTGGTTCTGCCGCTGGCAGCAAATGCGGTGTACAAGAAAATAAAAAATGCCGTCTTAGCGCATTGATGTAAAAAAGGAGCCCCGCGGGGCTCTTTTTTCTTGCCTCCCTCTGCGAGACAGACTCCCCCGACACGGGGGAGGTGGCGCTTGCGCCAGAGGGGGAGCGGAGCCCCCTCGCAGAGAGGCCAAGAAAATGCTTGATTTGTGACACATTCCAACTCCCGTCGGCGTTATAAGGGTGAAAGGAGGCGAGCCGATGCAAAACGAACAGGATTTAGAAAAGCTCGTACATGCCCATACCGCTGCACTGCTGCGGTACTGCACCGGCCTGCTGGGGTGCGAGGCCGACGCACAGGATGCTGTGCAGAAAACCTTCATCAAGGCGTGGCAACAGCGCCACACGCTGCGCCATGACGGCACCGACAACGAGCGCGCGTGGCTTTACCGCATCGCCTACCGCACCTCGCTGGACATGCTGCGGGCAATCAAACGCGCGGCGGCCTACCCCACCCCGGAGCCGTTGGAGCAGGACCCCGGCATCAGCGAAGAGCTGCGCGCGGCGCTGAACACGCTGGCCCCGCTGGATCGGGCCCTGATCTTAGAGCGTGTGCTGGACGGGCTGGATTACGCCGCACTGGCGTGCATTCACGGACGGCCCGCCGCCTATCTGCGCACACGCTACCACCGCGCCAAAAAGCAGCTGGCGCAGCGATTGAAGGAGGGGGAGCACTATGAAGTATGACCGCGAAGAAGCGTATTTGCACGAAAAGCTGACCGGCGGCCTGCACCCGGCAGGCGTTGACCTATGGCCCGCCGTGGCCGAGCACCTGCCCGACGCGCCCCCCGCACGGCACCCGCGCTGGAAGCTGGCAATCTGCCTGGCTGCGCCGCTGCTGATCGCCGCCGGAGTGCTGGCAGGCACGGCAGAGTTCACGAACCTGCGCGAAAACCCGCGCCCGTCCTTTGCGCCGGAGGCCAACACCGGGTACGCCATCACGTATGAGCGGCAGTATTTTGCGCTGGATGAGGATTTGCTGGCGGGAATGGTGGCAAACCATAATGGGGAGATGTCAGACGATGGCTGGCTGCCGATGAACGCCAAGATAAACGGCCAGCTGCACCCCACCGACGCGGACTACGCCGATTGGTACACCCGGGCTGCACGCGGGTACGACAGCTGGGTGGAAATGACCGTCGCGACTGGTCTGCCGCTGGCGCAGAACACGCTGCTGGATGAGGGAGATACAAGCACTTTCCCGTCGATTGCCATGTATCCGTCCGGCATGATTGACATCCCGGGTGAATATGACGATGGTATGCCCTATACGCCGAAATTTCAGGAATATCCCGCCGGATTTATCCCCATCGGGCGCGGCGATACACCGGACAAGCTCTACCTACGCACGGGTGTGCTTTTGGATAGCTACAATGTAGAAATCATGGCAGTTGCCTATCTTGGGGATGCGCCCAAGGAGATGGCAACGGATTTGTATTGGCAAAAAAGTGCCGGGTTAACGTGGCAATGTGAAAGCTACCCCATGGCCAACGGCAACACCGCGCTGATCCCCCACTGTACAAGTAACCCGAACTCGAGGCCCTACATCCAGTCCAGAGCCTACTTTGCGCAGGACGGCATTTTGTACCAAGTCTATTGCCGTCCCTATACGGATAGCCTTTGTTACAGTGCCTCGCAGGAGAACATCTGGGCAGAACTGAAGGTGGTTTTGGACGGATTTTCTTAAAAAGCTCCCCGGGAGGCTTTTAAGCAGGCAATAAAAAGAGAGAAGAACCTTCGCCCTGTGCGAAAATTCTTCTCTCTTTTTTCTCTTTTATCTCTCCTCCAGCGGCACGTACTCCCTTGTCTGCATGATGCTCTGGTAGGCCGGGCGGATGATCTTATCCACGTTGACAAGCTCCTCCATGCGGTGGGCGGACCAGCCGACGATACGCGCAACCGCAAAGATCGGGGTGTACAGCTCCACCGGGATGCCCAGCATGTCATACACAAAGCCGGAGTAGAAGTCCACGTTCGTCGAGACACCCTTATAAATATGGCGCTTCTCGGCAATGACCTGCGGGGCCAGCCGCTCGATCGTGTTGTAATACTCAAAGTCGCGGCTGCGGCCCTTGGCGTCGGCCAGCTGGTGGACAAAGCTCTTGAACACCACCGCGCGCGGGTCGCTCAGCGAGTAGACCGCATGGCCCATGCCGTAGATCAGGCCCTTCTGGTCGAACGCCTGGCGGTCCACAATGCGGCCCAGATAATCAGCCATGGCCTCCTCGTCCAGCGGGTCGGTGACGTGGGCGCGTATGTCGTCCATCATCTGCATGACCTTGATGTTCGCGCCGCCGTGCTTGGGGCCCTTCAGGCTGGAAAGCGCCGCCGCAATGACGGAGTAGGTGTCCGACCCGGACGAGGTGACGACGCGGGTCGTGAAGGTCGAGTTGTTGCCGCCGCCGTGCTCCATGTGCAGCAGCAGGGCAATGTCCAGCACATGGGCCTCGAGGTCGGTGTACTTCTGGTCGGGGCGCAGCATTTTCAGCAGGTTTTCCGCCGTGGACAGGCTCGGGTCGGGGCGGTGGATGTACATGCTGCCGCCGCACTCATAGTAATTGTAGGCGTGGTAGCCGTAGACCGCCAGCATCGGGAAAACGCTGATGAGCTTGATGCACTGTTCCAGCTGGGTCTGCAGGTCGGTCTTGCCAATGTCGTCATCGTAGCTGGCCAGTGTCAGAACGCTGCGGGCCAGCGAGTTCATCAGGTCGTGACTGGGGGCCTTCATGATGACGTCGCGCACAAAGTTTGTCGGCAGGTCGCGGCATTTGGCAAGGCAGGCGGTGAAGCTCTCGAGCTGCTCTTTGTTCGGCAGGTCGCCGAGCAGCAGCAGATAGGCCGCGCCCTCAAACGCATAGCGCTTGCCGCGCAGACCGCGGATCAGGTCATAGACGTTGTAGCCGCGGTACCAGAGCTTGCCCTCGCAGGGAACCTTCTGGCCGTCGCGCTCCTCAAAGGCGTCGATGCGGGAAATGTTCGTGATGCCCGCCAGCACGCCCTTGCCGTTTTTGTCGCGCAGACCGCGCTTGATGTCGTATTGGGCAAACAGCGTGGGATCAATGCGGTTGTTGGTGACACATTCCTCGGTAAAGATGCGGGCTTCCTTTTCGATGGCTGCGTAATCGCTCATGGTTGATGGCCTCCCTTTTCTTTTTTGTCCGCGGCGGGTAACCAAATCGTAGCAGACGCAGGATTCTTTACAAATCGTATAAGAATAATTATACGGAAAATCGAACAATCTGTCAAATGGATAATTTGTGAACAAAAAGCGGGAGAGGTTCCCCCTCTCCCGGCGAAAAGCTGTAAATTTTTATTCTGCCACCAGCACCGTCACGCTGGTCGGGGCCAGCTCAAGGGCATCGCGGAAGCAGGGGCCGAACGGCGCGGCGTCTGCATGGACACCGTCACTGAGCTTGCGCCATGTGCCGGTGGGCAGACTGGCCCACTGGCGGGGGCGCTCGGGGTTGTAGTAGACAGCCAGCTGACCCTTGGCAGCAGTGTCGTCATGCTCCGGCACAAAGCCGATGAGCCAGCCAGGCAGCGCCAGAATAAACGGCTCCGGCTCCCCTGCCGCGCCGCTCAGCCGCGGATAGGCGCGGCGGATGGCCAGCATGCCGCGGTAAAACGCCGTCAGCGCGGCAAACTCCGGGCGGTGGGCGCGGGTCCAGTCCAGCCGGTTCGTGGCCAGCGGCCCCTTGTAGCTGTTGTGGTCGCCGTGCTTGGTGCGGCCCCACTCCTCGCCCGCCTGCATAAAGGGCAGACCCTGGCAGGTCAGGTAGATGCCTGCCGTCATGCGGTTCTGTGCCAGCAAATCGGCGTCGGGGCAGTCGTAATCGCCGCGGCGGCCCACGGCGGCCAGCTTGTCCCAGAGCGTGTAGTTGTCGTGGGCAGAGACGTACTGCACGACCTGCCCGGCGCACTTGGGCCGGAAGCCGTGTGCGCCGCTGCGCCACGCGCTGATCGAGTGCAGCACATCGTAGCCATGCTGCGGTGCGCCGTTGACATAGCCCGCGTTGGCCGCGTCAAAGACGTTGCCCTTGATGCAGTCCCGCGTGTCATCGCAGAAAAATCCGATGCGTTCATGCAGTGCGTCGAGGGCGCGCTTGTCGGCGGGGCGTGCGCCGCCTTCAAGGTTCGTGCCGCCGCCCATCCAGGGCTCGCCGTACAGTAAAATGCTCTCGCCGCCGGGCAGACTGTCCAGCGCGGCGCGGATGGCGTTCATCGTGTCCACGTCTTCCAGCGCCATCAGGTCAAAGCGGAAACCGTCGATGTGGTAGGCTGTGGCCCAGTACAGCACTGACTCGACCACGTATTTGCGCACCATCGGGCGCTCGCTGGCCAGGTCACAGCCGCAGCCGGAGCCGTTGGTCATCATGCCGTTGGGCCAGCGGCGGTTCCAGTAGCCGGGCACAGTGCGCTCCAGATTGCTCTCGCCGTGGTAGGTGTGGCTGTAGACGACGTCCATCACGACGCCCAGCCCCGCGCGGTGCAGCGCGGCGACCATGGCGCGGCACTCCTTGACGCGCACCTCGCCGTGGAACGGGTCGGTGGCAAAGCTGCCCTCGGGCACGTTGTAGTTCTGCGGGTCGTAGCCCCAGTTGTAGCCGCCGTCGGGGCGGGACTCGTCCACCGTGGCGTAGTCGCAGATGGGCTGTAATTGCACATGGCTGATGCCCAGATTTTTCAGATAATTCAGGCAGGTCGGGTGTTCGCCGTCGTTGTCCAGCGTGGTGTCATCGGGCGTGAAGCCCATGAACTTGCCGCGCCACTCCGGTTTTACACCGCTGTGCCCGTCAGCGGAAAAGTCCGCTACATGCACCTCCCACACGCTGCGGGCGTGGGCCGGGATGTCGGGGCGCCGGTCCTGCTCCCAGCCGTCGGGGGCGGCCTGTGTCAGGTCCACCACCATGCCGCGGGTGCCGTTGGCCCCGGCGCTGCGGGCGTAGGGGTCCACGACCTCATGCACGCGGCCATCCGGGAAGTAGATGCGGTAGATGTAATACGTCCCGTGCAGGTTGCCGGGCAGCACAATGGCCCAGACGCCGCCATCGCCGCGGCGCATTTCGTGTACGCCCAGCTCTTTTGCGCCCGGCTCGGCGTCGGTGCCGGTGGCATACAGGCAGACCACGACCCCGCAGGCAGTGGGAGCCCACAGCTTGAAGGTGGTTCCCTCCACCGTTGGATTTGCACCGAGGTCGCTGCCGTGGTAATAGGGCAGCTCACAGGCCTGATGCCAGTTCATGGGTGATCGCTCCTTACAAATAGTCTGCATTTATTGTAGCAGGTAGAGCGACAGTTTGCAAGGGAAACGTTTCAACGCCCAGCGGAAACCTCTGCATCCGGTATCCCATGTAAAGAAGCCATACACAAGCAAAAATCCCCTGCCCGTGCGGACAGGGGATGCGGTTGCTTATAGAGGTGGATTACTCGCCCAGATGCCAGATGTCCTTGTTGTACTCGGCAATCGTGCGGTCACTGCTGAACAGGCCGGCCTTGGCAATGTTGATGACGCACTTCTTGCGCCAGCCCAGCGGGTCGCAGGCGTAGTCGCTCAGGGCCTGACCCTTGCGCACCACATAGGCGTTGAAGTCGGGCAGCGTCTGGAACCAGTCCTTCCAGACCAACTCGTCGTGCAGGCGGCGCAGGTTTTCCTCATGCCCGGCGGCCAGCATCTCCGGCCCGACGAGGAAATCGACGGCGCGGCGGATGTTGGGGTCACCCTCCACCCACTGGCTGGCCTGATAGTCGCCCATCTCATAGCGGTGGATGACCTGATCGGACGTCTGGCCGAAGATATAGATGTTCTCATCGCCGACCTGCTGACAGATCTCGACGTTCGCACCGTCCATCGTGCCCAGTGTCAGCGCACCGTTGAGCATGAACTTCATGTTGCCGGTGCCGGACGCCTCCTTGGAGGCCAGCGAGATCTGCTCCGACAGGTCGCAGGCGGGGATGAGCTTCTCAGCGGCGGTGACGTTGTAGTTTTCCACAAAGACAACCTGCAGATACTTCGACACGACCGGATCCGCCGCAATGACCTTAGACAGGGTCAGCAGGGCGTGGATGATGTCCTTGGCAATCGTGTACGCCGGGGCGGCCTTGGCACCGAAGATGCTGACCAGCGGCGTGGCGGGCAGATGCCCGGCCTTGATCTCATGATACTGGTGGATCAGGTAGAGCAGGTTCAGCTGCTGGCGCTTGTACTCATGCAGACGCTTGGACTGGATGTCGAACATTGCATCCGGGTCAACGGTGATGTTCTGCGTGCGGTGCAGCCAGTCGGCCAGTGCGCGCTTGTTCTGCGCCTTGACGGCGGAGAACTGCTGCAAAATATCGACATTTTCCGTGTAGGGCAGCAGTTTTTCAAGCTCGGCGGCGTCCTTGCGGAAGCCGGAACCGATGAGCTTTTCAATCTCGGCGGTCAGTGCCGGGTCGCACTCCAGCAGCCAGCGGCGGAAGGTGATGCCGTTGGTCTTATTGTTGAATTTTTCGGGGTAGAGCTGGTAAAAGCCGTGCAGCTCGCTGTTTTTCAGGATTTCGGTGTGCAGATAGGCAACACCGTTCGTCGAGTGGGTGAAGTGGATGTCCATGTGGGCCATGTGAACGCGGTCATCACCGTCGATGATGGCCAGACTCTCGTCGGTGGTGCGGGTGCGGGCCAGCGTGTCGAGCTTTTCAATGATGGGCATGAGCTGCGGCACGACGGCGTCCAGATAGGCGCGGGGCCACTTTTCGAGCGCCTCGGCCAGAATGGTGTGGTTCGTGTAGGCACAGGTCTTTGTGACGATCTCGACGGCCTCGTCAAAGTCGATGCCCTTCTCCCCCAGCAGGCGGATCAGCTCGGGGATAACCATGCTGGGGTGAGTGTCGTTGATCTGGATGGCGGCGTAGTCGGCCAGATCGTGGTAATCACAGCCGCGGGCGGCGCACTCGGCCAGAATCAGCTGGGCCCCGGCGGAAACCATCAGGTACTGCTGGTAGACGCGCAGACGGCGTCCGGCCTCGTCGGAGTCATCGGGATACAGGAAAAGCGTCAGGTTTTTGTCGATGTCGGTCTTGTCGAACGTGATGCCGTCGTGGACGATGCTCTCATCAATAGTGTCGAGATCGAACAGATTCAGCGTGTTCGTGCGGCCCTCGTAGCCCGTGACGGCCAGCTTGTACAGACGGGCGCTGTAGGTCTTGCCGGCCAGCTCGACGGGATAGACCGTATCCGTTTTTTCCGCCCAGGAGTGGGCGGTCAGCCACGGGTCGGGCAGCTCGTTCTGGACGCCGTCCTTGAAGGACTGGTGGAACAGGCCGAAGTGATACCGCAGGCCGACACCGTCGCCGGGCAGGTTCAGCGTGGCGAGGGAGTCAAGGAAACAGGCGGCCAGACGGCCCAGTCCGCCGTTGCCAAGGCTGGGCTCCGGCTCGACCTCCTCAATATCGGACAGGTTTTTCCCGGCAGCGGCCAGCGCGGCGCGGGTGTCGTCGTACAGCCCTAAATTGATAAGGTTGTTGGACAGCAGCTTGCCGATCAGAAACTCGGCGCTGATATAGTAGAGCTTGCGGCCCGTGACGGGACGGACGCGGGCGGCGCTCTGTTCGCGGACGATGTCCAGCAGGGCCAGATAGATTTCCTGATCCGTGCAGGCGGTCAGGGGCTTGTTGGTTCTGGCTTCCATCGCAGCATTCATATTCATAAGAGGTTGCCTCCATTCGTGTATGGGCTTCTTGGGTACAACTTGGTTATACCACACAAAACGTGCATCTGACTTGCAAAATACCCGCAACTTGTGGTACAATACTATCATGCGAGGTGAAAATATGGCGAAACAAGAGCGTTTACGCGAAGCAAAGCAACACGGGGCCGTGTGGTTCCCGTTCAATATCTACCCATGTACGATCCCGAAGGACTTCCCGCAGGTGGCGCTGCACTGGCAGGACAGCATGGAGCTGGTCTTTGTCAAAAAAGGGCGCGGCATCGTGCAGGCCGGGCTGACGACCTACACGGCACAGGCGGGCGACATTTACGTGTTTGCCCCCGGCGTGCTGCACGCCCTGCGCCAGCTGCCCGGTGAGGCAATGGAATATGAAAACATCATCTTTGAGCTGGAGCTGCTGGGCGGCGCCGGTGACATCTGTGCCGAGAAGTACCTGCTGCCGCTGCAGAGCGGACGTCTGGCTCTGCCCATGCGCCTTGGCCCGGAAGACTGGGGCTACAACTGGGCAGTGCGGTGCCTGCACGCGGCGGAGGAATTCAACAAGATCAAAGACGTGGGATATGAACTCTGTATAAAGGGCGAGCTGCTGCTGTTTCTGGCGGCGCTGGTGGGCCGCACCGGAGACCTGCCCCCTGCCGATACCCCCGACACCCGGCGGCTGAAAACCGTGGTGCAGCTTGTGAATGAGGGCTACGCGGGGGCGCTGCATGTGACCGACGCAGCGGCGGCCTGCGGATGCAGCCCCAGCCATTTTATGCGCTGGTTCAAGAAAATGACCGGCCAGGGCTTTACCGAATACCTGAACGAGCAACGCCTGAACGCCGCCGCCGATGCCCTGCGCAGCGGCAGCGACACCGTGCTGGCGATTGCGGAGCAATGCGGGTTTGAGAATTTGTCCTACTTCAACCGTCTGTTCAAAAAGCGGTACGGGATGACGCCGCGGGAATACAGGGGGAGAAAATAAAAAAGCCTTCCCCCGCGGGGGAAGGTGGCCCGAAGGGCCGGATGAGGGGCGAGTCTGCGGCGAAATCCCGTGAACGGGTGGCTGCGGAAGCTTTGCCCTCATCAGTCCGCTTCGCGGACAGCTTCCCCCGCGGGGGAAGCCTGAAATTATGCCTTTTTGCTGTAATCCCGTGCGCCGTAAATCGCCGTGCCGACGCGGACGATGGTCGCGCCCTCGGCGATGGCGGCGGCGTAGTCGTGGCTCATGCCCATGGACAGAATGTTCATCTGCGCCCGGTCATAGTGCTGGGCGTCGGCTCTGGCCAAAAGCTCCCGCATCTGTGCAAAAAAGCGGCGGGTCTCGGTGTCGTCGGCGTCGGCGGGCGGGATCGCCATCAGGCCGCGCAGACGGATGTGCTCCCTGGCGGCGGCAGCCTCCAAAAGCGGGAACAGGCTGTCGGCGTCCACGCCGCTCTTGCTGGTCTCCTCGCCGATGTTGA
>ERZ834433.856-NODE-856-length-30321-cov-13.309357_pt1 | contig 30321 bp, 18 predicted proteins | sample MGYA00519948_ERZ834433 | MGnify/ENA primary metagenome ERZ834433 (study PRJEB31850, sample SAMEA3708752) | human gut metagenome | biome: human gut; feature: human-associated habitat; material: faeces | place: China | collected 2014 ...
GTATCGTTTGTATCCAAGAATCCCCTGCATTTAGGCATGGGGAGTATGTCAATATACTGCTTTATTATACAAAAAAATTTTTCACTTATAAATACACTATTAACTAAAACCTTACAAAATTTCTAAAATAAGCAAAAAGACTTCCTATAGCCATTTATTCATTAAATAAACCATAGGAAGCCCTAATTTATAAAAATGATAAAATCTGAGCTATCTTTTTTCAATAATTAGTCTAAGATAACTGCTTTTGTAGCTGTAGCTTGTCCAGGCATGCTCATTGCTACAAAATCATACCATACTAAAACTTTATCACCTTGTTTTAATTCTTTAGCATCATCTTCTACATTTTCAGGAATTGTAACGAACATATCTTCATTAGTATTTAAAAATTTAACGCCATTTTTTACTTTATCCACTTTGCTAACATGCATATAGATACCATCATGCTGACCATCACCCATTACAAGTGCATATGCTCTGCTTTGTGGTGGAAGGCTACGAGTGGAAATAGAGCTATAATATGCTGTTAATTCATCGCCTACATGTAAACGATTGAGGTCTACATCTTCACCATTTTTACCATTTAAAATTTCAGTATTCCAACGCACGATTAAAGCCACTGTATTATCAGAATTTTTATCTTTTATAGTAATCATGTCATCATTAATAGATACAATCTGACCATGCATACTTACCACATTATCTACTGCTTTGTTTGCAGCAGCAGCAAATGCAGCTGTAGAAGCAAAAGCTAAACATAACACCATCATCAATAAAATTCTAAGTTTCTTCATTATTAATTCAACCTCCATTGAATATATTCATTAATCTTATAATATCATCTTTAATGAACATATTCAATAAGAAATCTATTAGAGATAAATTAAAAGATTATTAAAATAAAAAAGAGATTTATTGCCTTTGCTCTATATAAACAAATTCATAAATCTCTTTTTATTATATTCTATTCATGTAATTCCAATGGTAGTCCATCAGGGTCTTTAAAAAATGTCATTTTTTTCTGTGTAAAATCGTCCCATCTAATTGGTTCACATTCAATACCCAATTTTTCTAAATCCGCTACAGTTTTTTCTATACATTCCACTTTAAAAGCTAAATGTCTAAGTCCACAAGCTTCTGGATTATTTACACGTTTTGGTGCATCTGCTTTACCAAAAATCTCCAATTCACAACTACCTAATTTTAAATCTAGCTTATAATCATTTCTATCTTCTCTATGATGTTCTCTAATTATTTCAAAACCCAATAAATCAACATAAAAATGACGAGATTTCGCATAATCAGATACGATAATTGCCACATGATGAATTACATTTAAATTCATGATTTACACCTTTAATCTTTCTTTTTAAATAAATATGTCATATAGATAAATATTACCCAAATAGGTAAAACTATTATAGAAATCAACATATCTGGTATTTGTGTCATAATCACTACTACTGCGATTAAGAACAAGATACAGAAATAATTTGTATACGGATAAAATAAAGATTTAAATTTAAGTTCATCTAAACGATTTTCACGAGTAAATTTCAATCTAAATTTCATATGTGTAATAGTAATGATAAACCAGCTGATGATTAAGCCTGCTACTACAATAGATAATAAATACATAAATAATTCTTTAGGGAAATAATATGTCATTATTACAAGAATTATACCGATAACTGCTGATACTAAAATCCCTACCATTGGAATACCAGTGCGAGATAAGGAAGCGAAAATTTTTGGTGCATTTCCTTCTTTTGCTAAACCATAAAGCATACGAGATGTACCATATAAAATACCATTATATGCAGACAATGCTGCTACTAATACAACAAAGTTTAAAATATTAGCTGCTGCTGGAATACCGATATTAGAGAAAATCTGTACAAATGGACTGCCTTGAAGACCAACTTGATCCCATGGAGAAAGACTCATCAATACTACCATAGTACCAATATAGAAAATTAAAATACGAATTAAAATTTGATTTATCGCTTTTGGTAAAGTTTTTTCAGGATTTTCAGCTTCTCCTGCTGTTATCCCAATTAAATCTACACCACCAAAAGAGAACATAACTACTGCTAAAGAAGCCGCAAAGCCCCAAGCACCGTTAGGGAAAAATCCACCATTAACCCATAAATTACTGAAATTTTGAGGGAATGGACCCATTGTTGTAAAAATTAAATACAAACCAAAGACAATCATACAGCAAATAGCTGTTATTTTAATAAATGATGCCCAATATTCTGATTCACCATAAAAACTTACATTGATTAAATTAACAGTTATGATTACTAAAATACAAATTAAAATAGTGAGCCATTGTGGAAAATCAGGTAACCAGAAATTGACATATGTTGCTGTTGCGGATAATTCAGCCATACCAGCTATCATATATAAAAACCAATAATTCCAACCTGCTAAATAACCTGCAAATCTATGCCAATATTTATCAGCAAAATAACTGAAAGAACCGGATACTGGTTCTCTAACAGACATTTCACCCAACATTCTCATGACAAAGAAAATAAAAATCCCTGCTAATAAATAAGATAAAATAATACCAGGTCCTACTAATTTGATTGTTGGTGCAGAACCGTAAAATAAACCTGTACCAACAGAAGCCCCTAAAGCAATCATTTGCATATGACGACTTTTTAAGCCCCTCTTCATTTTGTGTTCATTATTATCCATATCTATCCACCTTTTTTAATAAAATCTAAAAACATAAATAATATATTATCATTTACCTTATCAACTTTACAATAAACAAATAAAAAATCCCTATAAATACTAAAATAATATGTATAAAAATTACAGACAAAAAGCACTAACTATCAAAAATCAATAGTCAATGCTTTTCATCTTAATTCATACCTTATTATACTTTTGCTCTCAATTTATATGTTATATAAATAAATGCTACCCAAACTACTAATGCCCCTAAAGATATTCTCATATCTTCCATAAAGAACATAATCACTACAATAGCAGCTAAGAAAATAAAACAAAAATAATTAATATAAGGGAATAAAAATGCTTTAAAATGAAGTTCATCCAAACGATTTTCCTGTATGAATTTCATTCTAAATTTCATATGAGTTATAGCTATAGTTGCCCAAGTAATAACAAGTGCTGCAACTACAGTTGATAATAAATACATGAAAACTTTTTCAGGTAAAATATAAGTCAAAATTACAAGCAATAAAGAAATTGCTGTAGATACCAAAATACCTACCATTGGTATACCACGACGAGATAAAGAAGCAAACATCTTAGGTGCATTTCCATTTTGCGCCAAATTGTGCAAAATACGAGATGTACTATACAAACTACTATTATATACAGAAAGTGCTGCTACAATTACTACGAAGTTTAAAATATTAGCTGCCGCTGGAATACCGATATTAGAGAAAATCTGTACAAATGGACTAGCATTTAAACCAACTTCATCCCATGGAGCAAGTGTCATCAATACCACCATAGTACCAATATAGAAAATTAAGATACGAAGCAATACTTCATTTATAGCTCTAGGTAAAGTTTTTTCTGGATTTTCAGCTTCTCCTGCTGCAATACCGATTAATTCTACACCGCCAAAAGAAAACATAACTACAGCTAAAGACTGTGCAAATCCCCAAGCACCATTAGGGAAAAAGCCACCATTACTCCATAAATTACTGAAATTATCAGGAAATGGTCCCATTGTTGTAAATATCAAATAAAAACCAAATACAATCATACAGCAGATAGCTAAAATTTTAATAAATGATGCCCAAAATTCTGCTTCACCAAAAGTTTTTACATTGATTAAATTCACAGTTGTTACCACTACAATACAGACTAAAACTGTTATCCAATGAGGTACATCAGGAAGCCAATAATTTACATAAATAGCGATTGCAGATAATTCCGCAAAGCAAACTAATAAATATAAAAACCAATAATTCCAACCTGCTAAATAACCTGCAAAAGAACCTAAATATTTATTCGCAAAATAAACAAATGAACCAGATACAGGCTCTCTTACAGACATTTCCCCTACCATTCTCATGATACAGAAAATGAAAACACCAGCTAAAGCATAAGATAGAATAATCCCTGGACCTACTAATTTAATTGTTGGTGCAGAACCATAAAACAGCCCCGTACCAATAGAAGTACCAAGTGCAATCATTTGCATATGGCGATTTTTCAGCCCTCGCTTCATTTTATTATTTTCATCACTCATAATAATCCACCTTTAAAATTATTCTTTATACATATGTTCAATACGTGCTACAGCCAATGTACTTACTACATCGCCTGTTACATTGAGTGCAGTATGAATCATATCTATTAAACGGAAGATACCAACTATCATACCCATAATTTCAATAGGAAGCCCCATTGTTGTAAGTAACATTATAGTCAATACAATGCCACTGTTTGGAATACCAGGAGTACCTATGGAAATCAATGTAGTCATAAAGATAAACATCACTTGTTGCATTAAAGAAAGTTCTACACCATATACTTGAGCTACAAATAATACAGTAACAGCATAATATACAGCAATCCCATTCATATTGATAGTTGCACCAATAGGCAAAGTAAATGATGCTAATTCATCTTTTACTTTAAATTTTTCTTCAGTAACACGTAAGCTAACAGGTAAAGTACCAGAACTACTTGTTGTACTAAATGCTACTAACCAAATTTCTGTAATTTTAGTAAAGAAATCTTTCAATGAAATCTTAGCAATGTATTTAATAATAAATACATACATAAATAACACTACAGAAAAAGCACCTATGTAATGAGTTAAAATAAATTTACCTAAAATATTAAAAATAGATAAACCATATTCACCAACACTACAAGCAACTAAAGCAGTTACCCCAAATGGAGTTACTTGCATTACCATATCGGTGATTTTAAACATAATAACATTGGCTTCATCAATAACTTTTTTAACATTTTTTACTTTATCGCCCAAAATAGTTATCGCAATACCAATAAATACCCCAAATACGATGATTTGCATTAAATTACCTGTAGCTAAAGCTGTTATCGGATTATCAGGAACCATACTCAAAATAGTCTGGCTAACAGTCATTGGCTCAGCAGGTTTTATCACTTCGCCTGTATCTACAATTTGACTTACAGCAAAATCGGCACCTGGCTTCATTATATGTGCCACAATAAGACCAATAATTGCAGAAAGCACTGTAGTTACAATATAAAACCCTACTACCTTTGTTCCTATGCGTTTTAATTTTCCAATATCACCTATACTAGATATTCCACTAATAATAGATAAAAATACAACAGGAACAACAATCATTTTTATGAGTTTTAAAAATAAATCTCCTATTGGTTGTAACCATAAAATGTCTTTTTGAAAAATAAGCCCTAAGATAATACCTATCCCAAAACCAAGAAAAACTTTGGCACTCATACTGAGATTTTTCAAACCATCACTTCCTCACTTTCTCTAAAATTTACTAAAATAATACGCTTTTCCATTATAACATAAAATGCTCAAAAAATTTACATATTTACATTATTTTTAGTAAAAAATATGAGATTTTTATACATTTTATCCATTATTCAATCATATTTCCGCTAAAAATAAAAAGAGAAGAAATTAAATATTAATTTCTTCTCTTCTTCTTTAAATTTTATTTATTATTTTTTTAGGATGTTTCCAATATAATTTTTCACAACGAGGTGAACAAAAGATAGTTCTCCTATCATGTTTACTTACAACAGTTACTAATTTCTGACATTTTTTACATTTAAATTGTCTTAGTATAACTCCTGTATCTTCTTCACTATCTATATTTTCTACAACCCTATTTTTACTATAATATGTTTCTTTATGATGTTTTTTTCGACAATGAAAAGTACAGTATATCTGATTTTTTCTTCTAGCTTCAAAAGATTGATGACAAACTGGACATATTTTATTTAAATGCATTTATTTCTCCATCATTCTTTGAAAACGATTTTTATCTTCTAAAGTTTTTAATGCATTTGTATAAATCTTAAAAATTATTTCATCATCAATCATTTGTAATTGCATACTAGAACCTAAATCACCACAAACTTTACCTTGTGAATCAATTAAATATCTCTGTGGCATGCAATAATATCTTCCATCATTAGTAAACATATATAATGTTAATGAAGACACAGTATCTTTTAAGTCTTCACCTTTTCTAAGTTCGGTTAAAAAGTTACTTTCTTTGTAGTGTTCTTCAGCAGATACTATTAAATAAAAATGCCCATCTTTTTTAACTGTTTCTATAGTGTCTGTATCTATATATACAGTACCAATATTTGTTTCCCCAATCATTTTATTTGATTGTGCTTCTACTGGTTGTGTAGGTTTACTCAAAAGAAATATACCTACACCTACAATAACTACAAAAAAAACTCCTATTATTCCTATATTATCTTTTAGAATATCCATATTTACTACCTATATTATTTAGAAGCTTCTTCTACTTGTAATGGAGTAAATACATAATCTGTTAATTTTTTATCTTTATCAAATGCAAGAATAATAGCTACAGCTTGTTCTTTATCGAATGCTGCTACATAAGTTACTCTATCACCTTGGTCAAATCTTTGGAAGTTATAGAACTTAATTTCTTTGACATTACCATATTGTTCTTTGATTTGTTTAGATAAATTTTTATAAGCTTTTTCATTTACATTTGTTTTCAAAGTATCTGAGAAATCTTTACTAACTATAGCATATTCAGGAATCTGATCTTTGGTGAATACTTCCATAAAAGTTTCTGCTACTTTTTGTTCTTTATTCAAATCATTACCATCAGCTGCAAAACATAATCCACTAAAAGCCATCATCATAATTAATGTTACTGTAAATATAACTTTCTTCATATTGAAATACGTCCTTTTCTATTTTTATAATAGACAAGCGACAGAATATCTGTCGCTTATCCTCTATAGATTTATCACTTATAATTTAATTAATTAAGCTATTTTATGAGCTTCTCTTTCTGCCAATAATTTAGCATGTCTTTCAGCCTGAGCTTTTACTTTTGCTTCTTGAGCCAATTTTTTCATTTCTTCAGCTTTTTCAAGACGTTTTGCTTCTTCATCTTTTGCTTTTTCAGCAGCAGATTTACGACCGAGTTTCCATGTAGCACCGATACCGCCCATTACTTCATCACCAGAAGTGGAAATACTTGCACTGAGCATGAAGTCTTGATTTGGATAATGGAATACACCAAGAGCTATACCAGTTTCACTCTTATACTGACCTACGCCAATAGCGATTTCTGTTGGAGCTTCTGGATCAAATCCCATAGTACGAAGATTTGCGATAGCAGCTGACATAGCACCTACTTTATCAATACGATCTTCTACATCATTAAGACGATTGTTCATGCTATTTACAGAAGATTCAAGACCAGTTACACGGTTACCTACATCTGTTAAGCTTGTTGTATTACCTTGACTATCAGTAACTTTTACATCATCTTTAGTAATAGAAGTATAGCTTTGTCCTTCTTCAGCTTTACCAACTGTGATACCATCTTTGTTAATATTAGTACCGTTTTCACCGCCAATAGTTACTTTATTGGAAATATTAGCATTGTCACCACTAATAGTTCCACCTTCCATAGTTACGCCACCAATATTACCTTTATCTGCTTTAATATTTCCTGTTGTAACACTATCAGATGTAATATCTCCACCTTCTCCAGTGGCTCCACCTTCTCCAGTGGCTCCACCTTCTCCACCTGTTGTTTCATCTTTTACTACTAAATTACCATCAATAGTAGTTGTTCCTGTTTTTTCATCATAGCTAATACCTTGTGTTTTTTGTTCAAGGTCATCTACTCTATTAGCTAATTTACCTAAAGAACCAAATCCCGTATCATCTCCATTTTTAGTGTATGAGAATGCCAAATTATCAGCGTTTAAATAAATAGCTCCCGTACTTGATACCTTAATAGCTCCTTCAATACTAGTAACCGAATAATCTCCTAATTCTGTATTAAATTCTGTACGGGTAATACCATCTGTTTTTTGTTTAAGGAGTGCTATATCTCCATTTTTTTCATCATATAATCCTTCAAATTCACTACCAATAGCATTTAAGCTATATATTTTTCCATCTTCTGATGTTGATTTTACGTCTCCTGTAAATTTTGTAGTTCCTGTTGATTCATCATAACTTATTGCTTGAGTATTTGCACCAATAGTATTTAAGCTGTATATTGTTCCATCTTCTGATGTTGATGTTACGTCTCCTGTAAATTTTGTAGTTCCTGTTGATTCATCATAACTCATTGCTTGAGTTTTTTGTTTAAGGAGTACTATATCTCCATTTTCTTCATCATATAATCCTTCAAATTTACTACCAATATTATTTAAGCTATATGTTTTTCCATCTTCTGATGTTGATTTTACGTCTCTTGTTGCACTAATATTACCTTTAAAGCTTGTAGTTTCAGATTGTTTATCATAACTTATTGCTGTAGTATTGCGATCGATGGCACTAAGATTAATTTTACTATTTTCTTTTCCATCTACTCCTATAAGTATATCTCCATCTTTTACAACATTAGCAGAAGATCTTGTTTCCGGTGATGTATATGTTCCAATAGTAACACCATTTACAGCTTTAGTAGTAATACCATTTTCATTAAAGCTAGTAGCATTTTCTATAGTTGTAGTTTCAGTTTTACTATCTCTATCAATTCCAGCAAGTTTTGTAGCATCTATAGTTCCGTTCCCAACACTAATATGCTCTACAGCATTAGCTAGATTTTTTAAGCTTACATCACCTGCTTTTATATCTTCAACAGCTTCTATATTTCCACTTGCTTTAATAGTACCTCCATCAATTGTAGTAGTACCTTTACCTGTACCAGCAAATTTTGTTCCATTACCATCAGTAGTTACTGTATATGTTGCATTATCACCATAAAAAGTATCTTTTATCCCATTATTTAATACTGTAGACACTGCTACTTTTGTTCCTTCTGCATTATATACTGTATCTGTTACACCCTTAGATTCTACTTTAGATGTTGTTTTATTACTATCACCAGTAAATGCACTCTTTCCATCACCTTGTGCTGTTGTAGTTACAGCAGTAGCCGTTACAGATGTTCCTGTAGAACTTAATTTTTCACTTTCATCTTTTACTTTTTCTATTTTATTGATAATTCCAGTGTTTGTTGCTGCTGTTGTTGTTGTAGCTGTTGTTGTTACATCATTTGATACAACTTTATCTACAACAGTCATTCCATCATTAGCTTTTATATTACCAGATTTACTTACAGAAAATGTAGTAGTCGCATCATCATCTTTTATAGTTAATCCTGCACCAATAATAGCTCCCGTATTGCTAATACCCCAATAAGTTTTATTCGTTTCATCTGTAGAATTATATATTCTTAATCCAGTATTATTTGTTAAACTTGCTATATTTTTAGTACCATCTGTACTTTTTACAGTTACTCCATAACTACTTACTATTAAATTTTTACTATTTAAAGTAAATGTACCTTCATATTTTCCGCCATTGTACCCAACATTAATACCTACACCGTTAGCACTTATTGTAGATGTTGTTGTTTTTTCTCCATCTGTTACTGTATCTTTTACACTTGTAGCAAGTACTTGTGATATTGCTTTATTATCTCCATTTGTTACTGTATCTCTTATACCTACACTCGTACTATAAGATACTTCAGATTTTGCACTTTTTCCTTTATCATCATCAGAAGTAATACTAGATGCACCTGTTCCATTTACAGTTAATCCTTTACCACTAATAGTGCCTGCTTTACTAATACTTGCTGTTGCATTTGTATTAATACCATCATAAATATACAATCCAGCATTATTTAAAGTTGCTAAATTTTTACCATTAGTATTATTTACAGTTAATCCAGTACCAGTAATAGCACCTGCATTACTAATACTTGCAACTTTAGTACCATTAGCATTATTTACAGTTAATCCAGTATTAGCAGATACAGTTAAGTTTTTACTATTTAAACTAAATGTGCCATAAGTAGTGGTACCTTCAACTGTTTGTTTGCCAACATCAATACTTAAACTACCATTATTTAAAGTAATTGTAGATTGTTGTGCACCATCTGCTCCAGCTATAGCTGTTATTTTATTAGACCCAGCTGTTACAGATGAATTGCTACCTTCTATTTTGGTGGGTGATGCAGGTGTCTCTGCTGCTGATGCCATTGTATAACTTCCAAAAATGGAAGAAGCACACATTACTGCTGCCAAAATCTGGGCTTTTTTATTACTTGCCATAAAAATATCCTCCCTTAATTTAGTAATTATTGCTCCCAAAAATAACAAAATAACTACTATTTACTTATATCCACTATTTAGACAGCATTGATTTTTGTATAATATCGCCATGATATGTAACTACATTATCTTGTTCTTCTGTAAATAAATATTTTATATCCATTCCATTATTAAAAATCTCACTATTTATCTTTATTACTTCTTGGAATATAAATTTTCCCATACATTTTAGTTTATTTTTAATAATTTTCTTCTGAACAATTTAGCAAATCAGTTAATATTAATATATGTGTTATTTCTTCTCTTCTATAACTTTTTTTACAATCTTATTAACTAAATTATTATACATAATGCTTTTTTATCCAAATATGGAAATATTTTAACCATATTTTACTTCCATTTATGGAAGTAAAATAACACAAAAGAAAAAATTTAAATTTTTAGAAATCTATCAACTTTACACTAAAATTTATAAATGATATACTATTTCAATAATTCGAAATGGAGGAATAATATATTATGGAATCCTTTAAACCTATATTAGAAAAAATAAAAAAAATTAAACAAGAAAAAGGTTATACCAATGAAGTTCTAGCTAAAAAATCAGGAATTCCCCTTAGTACATTAAATAAGATTTTATCTTCTATCATCAAAGACCCTAAAATTGGTACTCTTATAGCTATCACAGATGCCTTAGATGTTGATATAAATTCATTAATTTATGATGATCCAAATATACAAGACAAACCTAACACAAAAACAACTAATTATTTAGCAGAACTAGCTAACGCATATAATCTAAATGCGGATGATATATCTTTTATTACTAAATATATCAATCTACCATCTAAAGATCGTCACCATTTTCTTTTTTTATTAAAGGCATTGACTTCAGAAAATATTAATAATTCCCCTATTTTAACAAAACCAGATCACAAATTAACTATAGAAGAAAAGCGCAAAATTGTTGAATATGAATTAGATTTAGAAGAAAAAAAACAAACATTATTAGCTTCCATTTCTTCAAATGGTTCATGAAAAATCATTGAAAAAGGCAGTTTATGATTAATTTCATAAACTGCCTTTTTATCTTTAATTGTTATCAATTAAAATTTAAATTCTACATTTGCTATCCATTGATTTGCATCTACTGTATCACCTTTTTGGTATTGATAAGCTATTCCATATGCCATTTTATCACTTTCTGCTATTATTCCTAATTTTCCAAAGAAACTACTACTATCTGCTACGTCAAAACCAAAGCTATCTGCTGTTCCATATAGGCTTACTGTTTGATCTGTTTGTCTATCTCCCATTGTCCACATATATCCTACTTCTGCCATTGGTTTTACTGTCCAATCGTTGTATTTTATTTCTGTACTATATGATACTCCTACTGGCAATAACCATAAGTTTTGGTCTTCTACATCGTAGTTCATGCCTAAGCTATTTGTATAGTCTCCTGTTCCTAAGTGCATATAGCGTATTCCTGCATATGGGCTTAATGTTCCTTTTCCTACTTTTACATCTTTTTGTGCTCTTACTCCTATGCTGAAGGCATCTGCGTCTGGACTTGCTGTGATTGTTTCACCACTATTATACTGTGTTACATCGTTGCTACTATGCATATAGCTGATATCTCCAAGTACAGAGCTTCCATCATTATTTTTTATCTGATGATATACGCTTAATCCATAGTAATCTGCATCATTTTCTGTTCTGCTTGCAAGTGTATTTCCTTTTATATCTCCTTCAGCATAAGCAAAGCTTACTCCTGTTGTTGATTTTTCTGTTTTTGCAAAGTCGCTTCCTACAATGATACCGTTAAATGTTGCATCATAATCTGCTTTCATACCACCAAGAGACATTCCATTAATATCTTCTTTATTATGAATATATCTAGCCCAGATATTATCTCCTATATTTTTATCATCTTTTACATGGTCTACTACTGCATCTGTCATCACATTACTCATGCTATATGTGCTATGATTTATGCTAGCAAGTTCACCTATATTAGCTAAGCTATTTAATGCTGATACTTGCATTTCTTTTGTTGCATTTACTTTATTATCTACTGCCTTATTGAAGAAGTCGTATGCTTTATCTCCTTCATTTTTATTAGCTAATGTATTATCTATTACATTATTTATTACTACATTACCTGCACCATAAGCATTATTCACAGTATCATAACTTGCAGTAACATTGTAATAATCGTTAGTACCTGCAGTTTCACCTTTAAATATTAATAAAGTATTATTAGAAGAAATGATATTTTCATCTGTCCAAACTGTACCAGAATTAATATTGCTACCACTCAAAATATGATATGTTTCACCTTTTTTAGCTTCATTAATATATAATTTAGCATTTTTATCTACAAATACACTAGTTACTCCACTTAATGCTGCTGACTGCTTACCATTTATTTTTTGTCCATCAACCATAGTTACTGAATTTGCTGCTGCATTAAAGCTACCTGCTGTAGTTTTAAATTCATTATTATTAGTTTTATTGCCATTAATTGCAATAGCACCATTATTTGCTAATGTTTGATTGCCGACTATATAAAGTGCTGCTGTAATATCTTTTTCTCCAAAATTCAAACCAGTTTTAGCAAACATATCTCTAGCTGCTTGACTATTTTCTGTACCTATAGCTACAAAGTTATTGCGAGCAATATTTACTATACCATCAACATCAGCATTTCCATTATTATTAAATACCATACCGTGTGTACCTGCTGGTTGATCCCATGCTGGATCAAAACAAATTGTGGCACCGTTTAGATTTGCATTTTTAATAGATGTAGTTGCTGTTTTATCTTCTGTACCAATATTAATAATTGTATCATTACTACTAGTATTATTATTTATTATTAAATTATCAACTTCTACAGTACCTGTAATAGTATTAGTTGTACCACTTTCAACACTAACATTTGTTGTCAAAGAACCACTTTCTGCATTAATACTACCATTATTTAAAGTAACGCCATTAGTGATTGTAGTTTGTCCATTAGTTGTTAATTTACTATTATCATTTACAACTACACTACCATTTAAAGTATATTGTGTATCATCTGTTGCTAAAGCATTACCTATTGTAAATGAACCTTGTTTGTTATTCTCATCTACACCATCAATATTAGTATCAGTACTTAATCCTACAATTACTTTTACTCCATCTTTTGGTTTTTCTCCATCAACAGTGATAATATCTCCGCCTTGGCTACCACCTAATGTTACATTTTTATTATTGGTAATTATCATACCTGTAGAATCAGTTCCTAAATCTAATGAACCTGCATTAAATCCATTAGCTACAGATTGAGTAATATCTTTTATTTCTCCAACACTACCATTAGTTGTATGGTCAGCACCAACAAGTAAGTTTGTACCATCAGCATTGACTGTTACTTTATCAAGAGCTATATCTTCTCCAATACTAGCAGCTGCATCTACTGTAATTTCATTTTTAGTAATTTCTCCTACTAAGTCTCCACTCATTATTACATTAGTTCTGCTAGTATTATTATCATCATATTTATGATCTTTCATAGAGTTTACAGCAGATTCAACATAATCCAATGTATATTCTTTATCAGTTAAATTTACAATACCACTTTCAAAAGATATTTTCTGACTTGTAGTGTCTTTTATTGCATTATTTTCTCCTGTACCTAAAGTATCACCATCATTAAATATTTGATCTGCTGTAGTTGATAAAATACCATTATCTTTTAATACTAACTTACCCTCACCAGTAATATCTTTTGCAATATCATTAGTAGTAAATGTTGCACCATTGAGATTTACCAGACTACCTTCAGTGATATTGAGTACACCGCTCATATTACCACCGATAAGATTGATAGTACCCATTGTATCAGTACCATCTTTTCTAGTAATAAATTTTGTTTTATCTCCATCAAACATTATATTACCATTTAAATTAATTTTACCTGCATTTTCTGCTAAAATATCACCTTTAATTTCAATATTACTTTTACCATTACCAATATTAATCTTTCCACCTGTTGTTCCAGTTATTTTATTATCAGAATCATATGCATTGGCATAAAGAGCATATGCATTATCTTTACCTGTAATATTAATAGTAGTATCTCCTAGTATATTTACTACAGACCCATCATTTGTATAAACACCATATGCAGTACCCAAACCTTCATTAATAATTATAGAAGTAACGGTATTTTCTCCTATATTAATAGTTCCACCATCTGGATTTAATCCGTATGCCTTTTCTGATGTATGACTCCCCGGTGCATCGTCTGTAACATCAGTAGCTATTTGCATATCTATATTAAATGTTTTGGAATTTATATTAGCCTCAATATCATCCCATAAATACATAGCATTTGTACCAGATGAATAGCTTGTACCATCATTATCAACACCAGCACCTGATAATTTTATATTAAAATCTTTTACATTATCAGTTACATTTATTCTTGCTCCCTTAGTACCTGCTTGAATACCTACTACATTAGTTTGCCCTGTTTTATTACCTGGCAATATAGTACCTATAATATCTACATTACCACCATTGTTAAAATTAATAATACCTTGTGTATCTACAGCCGTTACACCATATGGACTTTCTGATGTTATTTTAACATCACCACTATTATTAAAATCAATAGAAGAAGTTGCTTTAGCTGTTAGTGTTTGAGATGTATACTTATCAGTATATGTGTATATATTAACATTTTCGCCATTAAAAACAGCTGAATTTGCATCATTTTCTAATAGCAATCCAAATCCCCATTTACCCGAACTACCATTATTTTTTACATTAATATTTGTATTTTTAGCATTAAATTCCGCTTTACTTCCATTTCGTACATGTATACCTACAGCATGATTTACAAAATCAGTATCTAATGTATTTGTATCTACAGAGAGTTCATCTCCCGTAAATATTCCGATAGCTCCTTTATATAAATCAATACCTCTCCATACACTAGTTGTATTATATAATGCTCCATTATTCACTTTTAAATTTTTAGCTTCTACAGATTGATTTGCTGTATCTAAGTAAAGAATCCCATTTATTTTAGTATCAGATAAACTTAATTTGCTATTTTTTACACTACTACTATCACCAATAAGATTACCATTAATTATACTATTATCTATATTTACATTAGCTATATTTACAGTAGAGCTACTATTCTTATCTGCTACTTTGCCACCAGCATATACATTGCCATTGATTGTACTATTAATTACATTTACATTAGCTTCTTCAACTGTAGCATTACCTTTATTTGCTGCATATGCTCCACCATAAATATTAGCCTCAATATTAGCATCTTTTACAGTAATATTAGCTTTTGATGTTTCATATTGAGAATTTTCACCAATAGCAGCTCCACCAGCATATATGTCTTGCTTATCAAAATCTCCACCAGTAATAGTAAGATTTGTACTATTATCCATTGCTGTCAAAATAGGTTTTCCATCAGTTTGTACTGAGCCATAATTATCAGCTACACTTCCGCCATAAACAGCACTTTCAAATGTACCACCACTTATATTTACTGTTATATCGCCAGTATTGGATGTTGTTTCAGATGGAGTACCAGCAGTAGTATTACCTGTAGCTTTTAAATTACTGCCACCAATTATAGCACCTTCAAATGTACCACCAGTGATATCCATATTTACATTGCCAACAGTAAGATTAGTTTTATCTGAATTATTCGCTTTGCTACCACCAATTACAGTTCCTGTAAACTCACCACCTGCAATATTAATGGATGTATTATCAATAGATATATCATATTTTTTATCTGTGTAATCTTTTGTTGGCTGTTTAATATGACTGCCACCTATAGTATCATCAAATGTCCCTGTTGTAATATTAATACTTGTAGAAGTGCTAGATGTACCTTCATTTGTTTCATTTCCAGAATAAATATCCCAACCACCAATTACTTTTTTACCAGAATAATTTGCTAAACTCTCGTCGGTTATAGCTTGACCTTGTCCTGCATAATCTCCACTAGCTGCCCAAACATAAGGATTATTACTAATAGATAATATACTTGCTGTTATAAGACCATATAAAACTTTTTTTCTTAAATTTCTCTCTTTTGCCATAACATATTCTCCTTTATATATTATAGTTTCAATTATTTTAATATCATTTAAAAAGCAAACAATAATTTATCTATTATTTTCTTTATAAAAAAGTACAGCTAAATATCTTAGTAAAAATTTTTTGCCAAGATATTTATATCTATTTCAAATTTATAGATTATAGCTGTACTTAATTTATATTTTTTATTTTAAAGATATACCATTAATATATTTAAAAATTCCATTTTACTCCAGCATTCCACTGCCATGGTGTTTTTAAATCTCCACCAAATGTTTTTACTACATCTGCATATAAATAGCTATTATCTGCCATCTTATAGTTTAATCCTAATCCACATTCATACCATGTATCACCAATATCTTGGCTATAACTATTACTTATTCCATTCATGGATAAATAAGTATCTGCTTGACCTTCGAATTCATGAAGTATTGATGCCTTTGCATATATACTGCCTTTATCACCTATTTGTTTTCCTGCTTCAAAGCCTACTCTACCAACAAAACTATTCATACTATCTTGGTTTACTTGCATTTTATTATTTTGTCCATTTACTAACACATTTGTAGTATAATCTTCTCCACCAATTCTCATATAAGTCAATTGCATTTGTGGTGTAATATACCAATCATTAGCAAAATCTATTTTTTGTCCATATTCTGTACTAATAGATGTACCCCACATATCATAATCGCCAGTAACTATTCCAGCATTAGCATAATTTGTAAATTGATTATTTAATTTGCCTTGTTTTAATACGATATCAGCATAATTGCCTTTTTTCCCAAGCCATGTACCATATAAACTTAAAGAAGTACTATCATTTTCTCCATATCCATTTTTATAACTAGTTTGCCCATCATTATGACTAATAGCTATGCCATAATGCCAATCATCAAAAGCTTTATCATATCCTAATTGATAATAATTATATTGATTTTTAAATCCATCTTTATATTCAAATTCTCCACGACTCATACGTGTCCAAAAACCTTGATCTCCTTCACTACTACGGAGTTCTCCTAATCTTTGACTCAATGTTGAATCTTCTTGACGCCATGCTATAAGTGCTACACTTGCAATATTTTTCATATTATCCATAGTTGTTGTAGATTTTTTTTGCTGTACGGAATCTATTTTTACTGTTCCTTCATGAGTTAATCCATTTTGCTCTCCATCTAATTCTTCGAAAGATATTGTTCCTGTAACTGCACCATTTATGATACCTTCTTTAATATTAGCCGTAGTATTATTAACTTTTTGTACATCTTCATTAATTTTAATATTACCAGCTAATTTATCTAAAGCTTTAGCAGCTTCTTCTCTATTAGTAAAATCATCTGCCGTAATTCCCTTATAATTTACAGTTAATCCGTTCATTAAATTTTTATTATTCGCAGACGATAATGTATCTGCATTATTATTATGCAAATCTATGCCAATATTCAAAATACCTGAATTTACTCCTTCAGCAGTTATAGCCGCTGTAATATTAACAATACCATTATTACCTGTTAAATTATTAATATTAACTTCATTATTAATGCCTTCCATATTAATAATACCATTATTAATTATCATATTATCTGCATTAAATTTATTTACTTTATCTTGAATATTAATAGCACTGTTATTTGAAATTGCAATATCATTTACAAAACTATCCCCGGTCATATTCCATGCAGCACCATTATTAAATTCTAAATTAAGACCAGTTACATTTCCATAATATGGAGGTGTATTAAGTTCAACAGATTCCATAGGTTTACTTGGATCAGTTGAATCTGCATATACTTGATAAGCCCTTCCTGTCAATGAAGAATTTTCTCCATTAAAATTAGCATTTACATATGCATTGATTATATTACCACTGCCATGTGCATTTTCTGGTGTAGCAGGTGTTTCAAAAACAATATCACCATTTAATACAGTGGAATGTTTTCCATCGGTATTAATATTAACTGTAGAATTACCACGCACATCAATAGCATTGTTAGCATTAACAAGCAAATTACCATTTATATTCATTTGTCCATTAGAAAAAGCTGACAATCCTAATTCTGTTGAATTTAAAATAATATTGTTGGCATTGATATCTATTTTTGCTGCATTATCTGGAGCTTTTTCGCTTTGTGTATTATTTTGCACATGAATGCCATATATACCATAAATATTATCTTCACCTTTATCATCAACTTTAACATTTAAGGTATCAGCATTTATTGTTATATTACTACCTTCTCCTATAGCTGTTATGCCCATTGCATCAGCACCACTAGAGTCAACATTTATTGTAGAATTACTATTTCCTAAAGTAATAGAACCATTAGCAGCTGCATATATAGTACGTGTTTCTGTATTTTCATTACTTTTATCCGTTTTTGATGCAATATTTATTTTATCACCAATTAATTTAATATCTACATCTTTCCCACTATAAACAGCAAAACCCACTGAACCTTTATAATCTCCATTAATATCAATGGAATCTGTTATTGTAGTTGATTTATAAATAGAACCTGAATCTACCTTTTCAGCTGCTTCCAAATACCCTATATTAGAAACATATGAATATGCTCCTATTGCTAAAACAGAACATAATATTCTTTTTGTTAATAAATTTTTTGACATAAAATATATCCTCCTCTAGTTTAGTACACAAAATACTAACTATCATATTTTCCATTCAGATGACTTTATTTTTTGTAAAAATTCATTACTATATGTGATCCCATCTTTTTTCTTGTTGTAAAATAAATATTTTATATTCATATCATTATTAAAAATTTCACTATTTATCTTTATCACTTCTTGAAAAGTAAATTCTTCTGTATTCTTTAATTTATTTTCAATTAATTTTTTTGAACAACTTAATATATTAGCTAATATATATGGTATTTTCTCTTCTTTATACCCTTTTTTTAGCATTTCCATAATCAAATTATTATACATTAAGTCCACCACCTTACCATAAATGGATATTTTATTTTTATTTTAATTCCATTTATGGTAAAAGTCAAACTGATTACTTCCAATTTGAGAAAAATGTAAACTTTACACTAAAATTTATAAATGATATACTATTTCAATAATTCGAAATGGAGGAATAATATATTATGGAATCCTTTAAACCTATATTAGAAAAAATAAAAAAAATTAAACAAGAAAAAGGTTATACCAATGAAGTTCTAGCTAAAAAATCAGGAATTCCCCTTAGTACATTAAATAAGATTTTATCTTCTATCATCAAAGACCCTAAAATTGGTACTCTTATAGCTATCACAGATGCCTTAGATGTTGATATAAATTCATTAATTTATGATGATCCAAATATACAAGACAAACCTAACACAAAAACAACTAATTATTTAGCAGAACTAGCTAACGCATATAATCTAAATGCGGATGATATATCTTTTATTACTAAATATATCAATCTACCATCTAAAGATCGTCACCATTTTCTTTTTTTATTAAAGGCATTGACTTCAGAAAATATTAATAATTCCCCTATTTTAACAAAACCAGATCACAAATTAACTATAGAAGAAAAGCGCAAAATTGTTGAATATGAATTAGATTTAGAAGAAAAAAAACAAACATTATTAGCTTCCATTTCTTCAAATGGTTCATAAAAATCCATTAAAAAAAGGCAGTTTATGATTAATTTCATAAACTGCCTTTTTAATACTAAAATGTTTTATTTAAACAAATTATCTAACATAAATAAAAAAATCATTGATGAATAAAATATATTAACTATATATTTTATAGACTTATCGTCTCATCATATTTTGAAAACGTTTCTTATCTGATAAACTTTTCAAAGCACTTGTATAAATTTTGCTTACTACCTTATCATCAATCATTTGCATTTGCATATTAGAACCTAAATCACCACATACTTTACCCTGTGAGTCTATCAAATATCTCTGTGGCATACAATAATATTTCCCATCATTAGTAAACATATATAATGTCAATGAAGATACTGTATCTTTTAAATCTTCATCTTTTCTAAGCTCTGTTAGGAAATTACTTTCTTTATAATGTTCTTCTGCAGATACTATTAAGTAATATTGTCCATCTTTTTTTACTACTTCTACAGTATCAGTATCAATATATACTGTTCCTAAATCTGAATTTCCTACCATTTTAAAAGCTTGAGCTTGTACATGTTTAATAGGTCTAATAAATATGATTCCTATGATGATAATACACAATATAAAAATATTTACTATTCCCATATTATCTCTTATTATATCCATATTTTTTACCTAATATAAAATTATTTGGAAGCTTGTTGTATTGGAGTAAATACATAATTTACTAATTTTTGATTTTTATCAAATACAAAAATTATTGCAGCTACTGGTTGTTTATCAAAAGTAGCTAAATAAGTAACTCTATCTTCTTGTTCAAATTTCTCAAATGCACGGAAATTTACATCTTTTACATTACCAAATTTTTCTTTAACTTCAGTTGGTAATTTCTTATATGTTCTTTCACTTACACTTTTTTTCAAGTTATCAGAAAAATCTTTGCTAACTACAGCATATTCTGGTGCTTGTTCTTTAGTAAATACGCCCATAAAAGTTTCTGCTATCTTTTGCTCTTTATTTAAATCACTTCCATCAGAAGCAAAGCATAATCCACTAAATGCCATCATCATGATTAAAGTTAAAGTAAATACTATTTTTTTCATTTTATTTCATACCTCTTTTTTATTAGATAAGCGACAGAAAATCTGTCGCTTATCTATATTTTTATTCAATTGTCACCTAAATACTTTTGCTAATTAAGCATTTTTCTGAGAAGCTTGCTGTCTTTCTGCAAGTAATTTTGCATGTCTTTGAGCTTGTGCTTTTACTTTTTCTTGCTGAGCTAATTTTTTCATTTCTTCAGCTTGTTCAAGATGTCTTGCTTCTTCATCTTTTGCTCTTTCAGCAGCAGATTTACGACCGAGTTTCCATGTAGCACCAATACCACCCATTAATTCATCGCCGGAGCTAGAAAGACTTGCACTGAGCATGAAGTCTTGGTTTGGATAATGGAATACACCAATAGCTATACCAGTTTCGCTCTTATATTGACCTACGCCAATAGCGATTTCTGTTGGAGCTTCTGGGTCAAATCCCATAGTACGAAGGTTTGCGATAGCTGCTGCCATAGCACCTACTTTATCAATACGTTCTTCAACATTACCTAAGCGTTTTTCAACACTATCAATACGATTACTTAAAACCATATCATTAGCGTAGCTAGTACCTGCTACATCTTGGATAGCATGATCAAGAGCCACATCTGCTTCTACCATAGATTCAGATTCAGTAATATATGCAGTAGTTGCATTACCATCTTCATCAGCAGCTTTATATTTATCTGCAAGCTCTTCTTTAGTTGTTACACCAACTACATCAGTGCTTGCAATGCCGTCTACTGTTACAGAAGATGTTTTTCCACTGTATTTATCTTGGCTTGTAATTGTTAAAGTACCAGTTTCTTTATCAAATGTAGTACCTTCTTGAACTACACCACTATCTGTAAGTTGACCCTTTAATGTAACATTTGTAGTAGTACCATCTTCATTTTCTGTCTTTAAAGAAATTGTACCATCTTCATTAATGTTACCACCCTTTACATCTGTTTCTACATTATCTATATTATTAATCTTATCATTTAGATCATTAAATGTATTATCAATCTTATTATCTAAGTTCGTAATATCATTCTTATTAGCTATATTATCAATAGTTACGGTAGATCGATTTTCTCCTTTTTCATCAGCAACTATTAATTCTACTTCACCTTGATCGTTTACATGATAAGTACCTTCTTGAAGATGTCTATCACTATCAGATATAGCTCCACCATCTTTAACAGCGTTATTAATAGCATCATTGAGATAATCCACGTTTACTGCTTCACTGCCATCAGTACCAGAAGCATATGCAACATTATCAAGTATTACGCCGCCTTTATAAGTTTTAGAGTCATAAGCATTATTAGGGTCCATGCCACCTAAAGTAATATGTCTAGTATTTACACTACCATTTTCAACATTATAACCAACTACTGAACTATATAAATCATCTAATTGTGCTTCTGTTGCTGCTCTACTTGTTTCTGTAGTTGTAGTTCCATCATTTGCTGCAAAAGTAGCCATTTTTGCTTGTGGTGTTTGTTCTGGTGCCTTAGGTTTCCATTCAGTATTTTCTAAACCAGTAATTGTAGCTTTATTATTACCATCACTATCATTTTCAGCATTAATTCTAATACCACGATCACTAGATATACCTTCATCATTAACAACAGCACCAACAATTACGGCACCATCTTGACGAACTGCTAAACCAATAGTACGTGTTTTTCCTTCTTTTGCATCAAATGGTGAATCTTTATCCGCTTCATCTTCGAAATCAGAAATCAAAGTATATTCCATGCCTGTATTACCAACACCTTCATCAAATACAGCATGAGATATTTGAGTTACAATATCACCAACATCATTTAAACTATATCTTATTACGTCACTCTGACTACCACTAGAAGCAGAATAATAAGATATAACATCTTTAGCATGTACTACACCATCTGTTGTTACACCAAATGTACCTGTCATGTCACCAGTTGTAAGAGATGGATTTGCATAATATATAGCAAAACCGCCATGTTTTCCAATGAAGTCTTCAGCATCCTCATTACTATCTTTATAATTATCTGGGATATAACCTTCTCTTCCATCAGTGTTTATTACAAGCATTGTATTTTTATCTTTTACATTATCTAAAGTGATATTATGATTTAAGCCGAATTTCAATTCACTGCTTGTTCCACTAGTAGCACTTACTGTTATATTTCCGTCACCTTCAAAGTTTAAGGTTTCGTTTGGTTTTACATTAATAGTATTACCACCAGCTTTTGCATTCCAACCTGCATTGGCGACTTCTGCTACTTCATTTACTGCTTGTTGTAACTGACCTTGTGTTGCAGCTGTTCCTTGAAGTTCTTCACTGTTTGCTACTTGTTTTGCGAGTTCATCATCCCAAGTAGTATTAGTTAAACCATTGATAGTTCCTGAACCATTATTATTAATTACAACGCCACCAGCATAAATAGTTTGTCCATCAATAACAGTTGTACCATTTCCATAAGCAGAGAAAGATACACCATCTTTATTAACTGTCATAGTTGTATTATTACCCATAACAGTACCATCATTAACTGCTATTGTTGTTGTACCATCTTGGTCTACAACTAATTTATCACCTACATTAATAGTTCCGCCGTTAATGTTTGTAGTTTCGTTTGTATTGGTATTAGTAAATGTTGCTCCATCTTTATCTACTGATACAGTTGTTCCTTTAGTTACTAATCTAATATCTTTATCAAGTCCATTAGTATTCAATAAGATACCTTCATCAGATACTGCTACACCATTTCCATCAGCACTAAAGGCTACACTATCATCATTCATCACAATAGCAGAACCACTATTGTTTGCAGCATATATATTACCAGTTTCAGCATCTACATTGAATTTATCACTTACTGACAAGCTACCATCTTGATCAACTACAAATTTATCAGTACCTACACTCAATGCTGGGTCATTAGCTCCTGGAGCACCATTAAGTTGAATTTGATTAGGCCCTTCACCTAAAGTAATATTATCATTTAATGATACTTTAAGTTTTTTATCTGTTCCATCTGCACTTACTGTTAAGTTTTCATCGCCAACAAAGTTCAAAGTTTCATTTGGTTTTACAGAAATTGAATTTGTTCCATCAGAAGCAGTCCAACCTGCATTAGCAACTTTTGATACTTCTTGTAACTGACCTTGAGTTGCTGCTGTACTTGCTGCTGTAGAACCTTCTACTGCTGCATCATTTGCTATCTTTTCATTCCATGTAGTATTAGAAAGTCCTTGAATTTCTTTTTTCTGTCCATCAATAATGAGACCTTGGTCTTCACCAACAGTAATAGAATTAGTCGCACTAATTGTTCCACTGCTTCCACCAATTAATACACCATCGTCACCGTTAAGATAATCGCCAAGTACTATATCATCATTTAATGTAGTTTTTATTTCATTATTAGCAGCAGTTACTGTAACATTTTCATCTCCAGCAAAGTTCAATTTATTATTATCTGGAGTAATATTTACTTCATGATTTTGACTATCAGTTGCAATCCAACCTGTATTTACTGTATCTGATAAATCTTCTAATTGACCTTCTGTTGCTACTCTACTTGCATTATCAGTTTTTCCATCCCAAGTAGTATTAGAAAGTCCTGTTATTGTTCCTTTTGTTACTATTCCTGTTGTTTTGTCATAAATATCTTCACCATTTATAACAATTCCACCAGCTGTAATCTTTTGACCTTCAATTATTGTTGTACCTTTATCATCACCTGCAAAGGTTACTCCACTTGGTGCAATAGTTACAGTTGTATCTGGAGTTAATTGTGCCTGACCTGGTCTATTATTTATACCGTCATCAGCAATAATTGTTGTTGTTCCATTTTGTTCAACAACAAATTTATTACCGATACTTAATGCTGGATCATTAACTTTTGGTGCACCATTAATACTAATCTGATTATCTCCTGTTCCTAATGTTACATTATCATTAAGATTTACTTGATAATCAACATGTCCATCATCTGTATCTGTATTGGATGTTACAGTTGTATTTTTACCATTAGATACTGTTGTCTTGGAAGCTGCTGCTGCTTGTTTTAATTGTTCTTCTGTTGCAGCTTTTCCTTCTGTAGCAAAACCTTCATAATCTACAGTTGTATTAGAAAGACCAGTCATTTCTCCAGTAGTACCATCAATTACAATCTTTTTATTTACTCCATTGATATCAGAACCTACTGTAACCGTGCCACCTTGAATATCTGTATAAGTGTTGCCTTGTACGACCTGAGCATATCCACCTGTTCCACTTAATTTTATGGAATTACCTTTTGTTTCTCCTGCTAATGTTAAATCAGGATTTAATTTTACATTAATAGCATTATTTTCAGAATCTGCTGTTACTGTGATATTATTATCGCCAGCAAAACTTAACGTATCTTTACCAGTTTCATTTTCACCATTTGGTCTAACATTAATTTCATCATCGCCAACTTTTGCAGTCCAGCCATCATTTACTTTTTGATCCACAGCATATAACTGACTACCATTTACTGCTTCTGTTGATTCTCCATTTAATGCTCCATCTGCTACATTTGTTATTGTTGTACCACTTGTTCCAGCTAATGCTACTGTACTCTTATCTTCATTATTATATCTAACAGCATTTTCTCCAACTTCAGATAAGCTATATTTCTTATTACTATCGGCCTTAGCAACAATATCACCATCACTATGAACTGTTCCATCTTTAGCAATATTAAATACTGTATCACTATCTTTATTAGTAATAGAAATCATGCTATCTTTTTGTGGATTTCCATTTAACTGAATACGTGTACCAGATTCATCGCCTAAAGTGATATTATCATTTAAATCAAATGTTAAATTAGTACCATCTTGACCTACTATGATATTTCCATCAGTATTAGAGAAATCTACACTTCCGTCGCTTGCTACTTCAGCTGTTTTTGTTCCTTTATTAGTAGTTACATTCCAGCCTTTATAGCTACCTTCATCTATTTTTGTCATTGCTGCTTGTAGCTGTTCTTCTGTTGCTGCTCTTCCTACTTTTGCAAATGTTGAATCTTCACTACCATCACCTAATGTTGTATTAGAAAGACCTGTTATTTCTGCAGTAGTACCATCGATTTTAATAGCTTTACTACCTTCTCCTGTACCAGACGAAACTGTAATTATACCACCATTAATGTTTGTACTACCATTTGCTTTTACTACATCAATAGTACCTTCTGTACCACTTAAATTAATTTTATTACTATCTTCTATATTTCCATCTAATGTTACATCATCATTTAAGTCAACTGTATAATCTAAATGACCATCTTCTGTTTCATTTTTTACTACTGTAACATTTTTTCCTGTTTCCTTGATTGTTGTATGTTTTCCTGCTTCAACATCTGCTTTATTTGCTTTATCCGATACAGTTTTCAACTGATCTTCTGTTGCAGCCTGTCCACTTACATAACTTGTTCCATTCCATTCTTTATTTGTTAAACCTTTGATTGTTCCAGCTCCATCTGCATTAACTGTTACATTTCCAGCTTGTACAAATCCTGTAGCTGTTACATTTCCATTAGTTCCATCTAAATGGATATTTTTATCAGCATTTCCTAATGTTACATCATCATTTAAGTTAACTGTATAATCTAAATGACCATCTTCTGTTTCATTTTTTACTACTGTAACATTTTTTCCTGTTTCCTTGATTGTTGTATGTTTTCCTGCTTCTCCTGCTACTTCTTTTAATTTTGTTGCACTTGCTACATCAGAAAGTGTTGCTGTATTTCCATCTGTATCTTTTACTAAATAATCACTACCATAGGCATTGTCTTGTATTGCTCGTTTTTCTACAGTTCCACCTACTAATGTTGTATTTGTAAGTGTTACATCATCACTTGTGCTATCTGGTGTTCCTTTATTATCTGTAACAGTCCAGTTACCACCGTTTTTATGCTCAGCACTAGCTGTGCCATCTACCGATAAATTATTGGAAACAGTATATTTTATTCCTTTAACTCCATCATCATTAGTAGTTTGTTCAGAAGTTACATTTACATCTGTGCCTACCACTTCAATTTTGCCAATAGGAGTTTTTTCTGTACTGCCTTCTTGAGTAATATAGACAGTACCGTCATCACCAACTTCACCACCAGAAATACCAGTAGCCAATTGATAATTTATTCCATTAATAGCAACAGTGCTAAGTTTAGTACCTGAAGTTGCTCCTTCTGGATTAGCTTTAACTATTGAACCCGCATCTACTACAAACGAAGATGTTTCTTGACCATCTTCACCTTTTTGAGCAAATTTTACTTGAGCATTACCATTTTCACCAACAACACTGCTAACATATATAGAACCATCTACTTCTTTATCGCTATTTCTTACCAAACCTATTTTATTTTCATTTGGCGTAACTGTTATTTCTCTTATATCATTATTCTCTAATCTTTTTTCATTAGCCTCAATTGTATCAAATGCTGTATTAAGATCGCTAACTTTTATATTACTATCTTTTAAATAAATATCACTAGATTCTGCTTCTGTCGACCAAAATGTTTTTAATGAACCATCTTCATCTTTTACCGTTGTTAATATTTCTTTTGTATTACCATATACGGTTGATTTATATACTTCACCATTTACAACAAATACACCAGCATTTACTGTATCACCATCTTTAATATAGTAAATATTATCGGAACTTACTACTTCACCATTGTAAGTATATACGCCTTTTTCATTATCGTATTTAAGTCCATTTTCACTATCATTATCTACTGTTTTAAAATATTCATCAAACTTATCAGTTCCAACGCCTACATTTTCCCAGCCATTTTCTGTTTCTATAATATAATGACATTCTGTATTAGCTTCAGCTCCGCCTTTTCCACCATTAGAAACAGCCGCATAATTTCCTAATTCTACACTATTTAATTCTTCTCCACTATTAGTTACAACACCTGTTCCATCAATAGTTACATCTGAAGTTACTAATACATCACTTATATTACCATTAGGAGCATACACTTTAGAAATAACGAATGTCGTACCTGTACCATCCTGTTTTTGTACATATTCACCTTCTACAGTATAGCCATTACGAACCCAATAATATTGCCCATCACCAGGATTTGTACTATTTTTATCTCGTACAAATACCTTTTTATATCCTCTTTGATTTCCATCACCTTGATTATATTTATATGCTACATATTGATCTATTGTAGCTAAACCACCTTCTGGTTCTGCTGCCATAACATTTTGTGTACCGAACACGCCAAATGCCGCAATCGCTCCGCAAACTACGAGCGCCGCAATTCTACTGCGCAAGCTTCTTTTTGCCGTTCTGCTCTGTTTGCCGTTGCTATGCGCCAGCTCCGACACAACGACATACTGATGTTTTACTTTGCTCCATATGACTTTATAAATCTTATTCATACAAATTGCCCTCCTACTGAATAAAATGATCTAGAATTTCGACTTATAATATGACATTAAAATACTAATCTTAAATTATTTCTACTATTAACAATATAGATATTTTCCGTTCTTAGATATTTATTAAATACAAATAATAAAAGTCTTAGTATGTTTAGATAATAATATTAATTGCATCCCACCCCCAAATAGGAGCAATTAATATACCTTCATTTTATCAATACAACTATTGTTATATAATCTTTTCCAAAATCATATTATAGCCTACATTACGATATTTTAGTTGTATCCCACCCCCAAAATATCATTAGATAATATATAATCATCAATATTAATTGATACCACTATATATTATTTCGTCCTGTTAACGGACATTTTAAGAATTTTACTTTGCTATGAATAAAAATCTATCAAAATATTGATGTTTTACTTTCTTACATCAAATTTTGAAAATCTTATTCATATAATTGCCCTCCTATTCGAATAAAATCTTTTACTATATTGACTCAAAAAATTTTTTTGTCAAACAGTAAAAATTTAGACTTAGACTATTATCCATATAACAATTCATAAAGATAATTTTCTCTACTTCAAATAAGTGATATTATGTTTGCTTTAAATAAATGATATTATACCTGTTCAATAAATATTTCTATGTAAGTACTACATATAATTAGTAAAAATATGAATTATAAATGGATAATTAATAAGTCTTTAGTACTTTTATGAGCTAATTTTATCACATATTAATTATTTTTGCAAATACTCTAAATTCTCTATGAAAAAATTCATATTTATCAATAAGAAATGAAATAAACCTTTTATTTATAAGCTTATATTATAATAATTAATTATTTCATATATGTTTTTTATTAATTTTTATAATAAAAAATATATATTAATATTACATATATTAATATATATAGGTTCAAAATCATCTTAAAAATATATGTATATTTCAATCTAATGAAAATGTATATTTATACAGAAATAATATTAATATGTTCAATATGGGTCTAATAAATATATTATTTTTTTATAAATATTAAAAATTTTCTATTATTTGCAAAAATAAAAAGGTAATTTATAAACTTCATTATAAATTACCTTTTTAGTACTCTAACTATATATTAAAATAATCTGCCAAAATCAATGTAGCATTATATTGTGGTTGATCAAAAGAACGACTACTTAATTGGAACCAGCCATCGCCATTTCCTCTAGCACTAGCAACATACATTTCATCATTTATAAATCTTATCATCGTTTTATAAGTGAATTTTGTTGTTTTATCTCCACCTACCATCACAACATCATAAGAAAATACTGCTGTTTTGGTATTTTCTTCAACTTTTTCTTCTTGCTCAATAATTTTTGCTGAAGATAAGTCAACATATCTATTTACACCGTTTTGTGAAAATGCTAATGGATAATTTGTATCATTATTCCAATAGCTAGCTGGAGTATATAATGCTGAAGCTTCAGCCATGGAAAAACTATTTGCCGTTAAAGCAAATATACATAAGGCAATAACCATCATAAAGTATTTAACTATTTTTTTCATAATAAAGTTCCTTTCTTATTATGACCGATACAAAATTATATCCTAACTTAATCATATCTTGTTTATCATCACAAGTCAATACAAGTCAATAAAAACAAAAAGAGCCTTTAGATTATAAAATCCAAAGACTCTACATTTTTAAAGTGGCGGAGCGAGAGAGATTCGAACTCTCGCACGGCGAAGCCGCCTAACGATTTAG
>ERZ834433.865-NODE-865-length-29899-cov-7.903297_pt1 | contig 29899 bp, 28 predicted proteins | sample MGYA00519948_ERZ834433 | MGnify/ENA primary metagenome ERZ834433 (study PRJEB31850, sample SAMEA3708752) | human gut metagenome | biome: human gut; feature: human-associated habitat; material: faeces | place: China | collected 2014 ...
CTGGGATTTTGCGCTGGGCCGGGGCTCCGGCAAAATGGGTTTTAGGGTGTCCCTGCATCAGAATCTGTTTTACAGATGCAATGCTTGCTAACCATCGCTTACGCTCTGGTTACCCCCAGCTGATTGGTGCATGATTCTATTCAGCAAAGAACAAGAAGGATGGCCACAACGGTCATCCTTCTTGTTCTTTGCTGAATCTATTTTGCGTAAAAAAATGCAAGTGACAATAGGCGCATAGCAAAAGCGATAGGGTAAAATCCGTCCCCACACAACTTCGCTAAATCAAAGTTTAGCGAAGGACAGGGGAAGGTTCCACCCTTTTTCGCAATTTTGCGAGTTTTTATTATACCTCTTTCGGCTAAATTTCTTTACACCTTCAGCATCCTGTATCCAATGCCGATATGCGTCTGGATATACTGCGGCGAATCCGGCTCGGATTCCAGCTTTTTGCGCAGCGTAGCCATAAAAACACGCAGCGAGGCCACGTCATTGTCCCAGGAACTGCCCCAGACTTCGTGGGTGATATACGTATGGGTCAGCACTTTGCCGCAATTCTTGGCCATGACGCAGAGCAGCCTGTACTCGATGGGCGTCAGGTGCAGTTCCTGCCCTTTCAAGGTGGCACAGCCAGCCGCAAAATCAATTTGCAGATCACCGTTGGTAAAAACCGAACAACCGGCGGCGTTTTGCAGCATCGAGATGCGGCGGAACGTTACCCGCAGCCGCGCCAGCAGCTCCTCTACCGAGAACGGTTTCGTCAGGTAGTCGTCGGCGCCGCTGTCCAAGGCTTCGATTTTATCGCTGTCCTCGCTGCGGGCACTGATAACGATGATGGGCATCGCAGACCAACTGCGAATCCGGCGAATCACCTCGATGCCGTCCAGATCAGGCAGACCAAGATCCAACAGCATCACATCCGGTGCATGGATCGTTGCCTGTTGGAGTGCTTCGGACGCAGTAGCCGCCGCAATGTACTTGTAATCCTGCGTTTTCAGTGTCGTGGTAATCAGGTTGCGGATAGGCGCATCGTCCTCCACAACCAGAATCAAGGGTTTATTCATGCAAAGAAACCTCCCCAAGGGGCAGTGTAAAAGTAAAGATGCAGCCGTGCGGCTTATTGTCGGACAGTGTAATGGTGCCGCCGTGGGCTGCGATGATCGTGCGGCATAAGGCCAGTCCCAGCCCAAGGCTGCGGCGGCTGTCCGAAATGCGTTTTTCCCCGGTGGAGAACATTTCAAAGACCTTTTCTTTTGCTTCGTCGGGAATACCGGGGCCGTCATCGCTTACCCGAATTACGGCGCTTTCCCCTTGCGCCGCAGCGGAAAGGACAATGTGCGACCCGGCAGGCGTGTATTTGATGGCATTATCCACCAGATTAATCAGGACCTGCACAACCAGCTTGGCATCCATGTGAGCCAGCAGCAGATCATCGTCCATCTGTACAGTAATCGTGTGCTGCGCACTGTGCCGGTTGGTATGGCGCAGTGCTTCTTCAAACACTTCACTTACTAACTCTGTAGAGATGGACAGATTCATCCGCCCATCCTCAATGCGGGAGATGGAAAGAATGTTCTCCACCAGATTGATGAGCCACATAGAGTCGTCGTAGATGTCCAGAAACGTTTGCTTGCGGGCGGGGTCGTCCATCTTCTCATAGTTGCTGATGAGGTTGGAGGCATTGCCGGAAATGGATGTCAGCGGGGTACGCAGGTCGTGGGAAATCGTGCGCAGCAAATCGGCGCGCAGCTGTTCATTCTTGGCGCGGACGGCAGCGCGCTCTTTCTCCTCGGCATTGCGGATATTCTGAATCGCCAATGTGACCGTAATGATGGAAACGATCAGCATAATGGCAAAGGTGACAGGGTAGCCGCGCTCGTATGCGTGCAGCGTCAGGCGGGGCTCTGTAAAGCAAAAATTGAAAAGAAGCACGCTGGAAAACGAGCTTAAAAAACCGTAGAAATAGCTTTTGGTAAAAAGCGAGGTCAGCAATGTCCCCAGAATATACACCGATATGATATTTTTGGTAAAAGAGAAATACCAGAAAATATTGCCGATGCCGGTTGCAGCGGTCAGGATCAGCACCGTGATCAAAAGATCCTTTGCCTGTCGGACGGCCTGCTCTTTCATTGTATCGGGAGATGGCTTTTTAATATTCACAGCAAATCCTCCCTTCTGAAGGGTATCATACCATATTTCGGGCGGCATTACCAGCGCCGGAAGCCTTCACGCCGCTCAAATTGTGCGCGGCGAACGCTGCGCCAGAACGCATCACACCGGACACCGATAAAAACAAGAAAAAGTCCTGCGGCCAGAAACAGCAAAATCAGCAGTGCCGTTCTCAAATGAACCACTTCCCTTGCAAACGATCAGATATGAAAGCACCGGCTCAGGGCCTTGCCCTCGCCCAGCACCAGCAATGTGCCGTCACCGGGCAGAACCGTGTCCGAGTCAATGTTGACGTCGGCAATCCCGTTGCGCTTGATGCCCAGAATGTTGATGCTGTATTTCTTGCGGATATTGATGTCGCCAACGGTCTTTCCGATCCACGCGGACGGCACAGATACTTCCAGAATGGCGTGGTCGTGGTCCAGCTCGATATAATCCAGCACATGGTCGGACCCGTAGCGGATGGCCGCCCACTTGGCCAGCTGCTTTTCCGGGTAAAGCACCTCATCCGCACCGTTGCGCAGCAGGAATTTAGCCTGCACATCCCGTTCTGCACGGGAGACGACCATTTTTGCACCCAGCTCCTTCAGCAGGGAAGTGGTTTCGAGTGAGCTCTGAAAGTTTCCGCTGATCGCCACAATACAGACATCAAAATTGCGGACGCCCAACGCCTCCAAGAATTCCGCGTTGGTGCTGTCGCCGATTTGGGCGTTGGTCACAATGCTCAGAACGGCGTTGACGCGGTCCTCGTTTTCGTCCACCGCCATGACCTCATGGCCGAGCTTGTTCAGCTCCTCTGCGATGTGGCGGCCAAATCGACCCAACCCGATCAGTAAAATAGATTTCATGGTATGTACCTTTCTTTATCCTACGGTGATGCGTTCCTGCGGCAGCCGTGCCGCGCTGCTTTTGCTGCCGGAGAGCGCTGCATAAATCATAGTCAGTCCGCCGACGCGCCCAATGAACATCAAGAAAATTAAAATCCCCTGTGAGACGATTCCAAGATGCGGTGTCAACCCCAGAGACAGCCCTACGGTAGCAATGGCCGAGGTCGTTTCAAACAGACATTCGGACAGCGGCAGCGTCTCCACCGTGCTGATGACAAACGCTCCCGTCAGCGAAAGGACGAGATACAGTGTAAAAATAGCTGCGGCATCATGGACCGCTTTTTCTTCCATCCGCCGCCCGAACATTTCGGGGCTTTTCTGCCTTCGGAATACAGCAAACGCATTGGCGACAAGCACTGCCGCCGTTGTTGTCTTGATGCCGCCCGCCGTAGAACCCGGTGAACCGCCGATGAACATCAGCAGAATGGTAAGGCCGCGCCCGCTGCTGGACAGTGACGTATAGTCTGCCGTATTGAATCCCGCTGTTCGGGGCGTTACGGACTGGAACAGCGAGAGCAGCAGCCGCTCCCGCAGTGTGCTGCCTTTGAATTCAAAGCAGAAAAAGTATAGCGTTGGCAGCAAAATTAAGAGCGCTGTCGACGTCAGAATAACTTTGCTCTGCAGCCGATAGCGATGAAAGCAAAGCCGATTGCACCGCACGTCATCCCATGTCAGAAAGCCGATGCCGCCCACAACGATCAGGGCGGAAATCGTCAGGTTGATAACCGGGTCTGCGCGATATGCGGTCAGCGAGACAAAAGGCATGTCGGGGGTACCCATTAAATCAAAGCCCGCATTGCAGAAAGCGGAGACGGAATGAAAAACGGCTTTCCATATCCCGGAAACGCCGAAATCCCGGCAGAAAACCGGGAGCATACAAAGCGCGCCGATTCCTTCTATCATCAAAGAGGTACGGATCACAAAGCCTGTCAGCCGCACAATGCCGCCGACTTTTGGAGCAGACATGGCCTCCTGCATCCGCCCGCGCTGGGACAGGGAAATGCGCCGACCTGATAAAAGCGAGAAAGACGCGCCGACTGTGATCACACCCAAGCCGCCGATTTGGATCAGCACCATCAACACGGCCTGACCAAACGCTGACCAGTGAGAAGCCGTATCCCGCACAACCAGCCCTGTGACACAGACGGCGGAGGTTGCTGTGAATAATGCCTCGTGGAAAGGGGTGACGGTGCGCTCCTGCGCAGAAATCGGCAGCATCAGAAGGGCCGCCCCGATAAGGATAACCGCTGCAAACATCAGAATTATGGACTGAAAGTAATTGAGCTTACAGGCTAAACGCCGATGAAATGGCAAGAGAAATCACACTCCAGCAGAATTTTCGTACAATACAGTATAGCGCCGCCCGTTTAAAGATGGTGTTAAGCTTTTCTGCCGGAATATTAAGATTGCGTTAAGATTGCATTGCACCCGGGCTGCACCCGATGCTTCGGAGATGATCGTGCATTGGCTGTTTCGTCTTTGCACGAAAAATTCGCCGTTTCCACAAGGAAATGGCGAACGATAGACGAATACTGTTTTTTCTGTCTGCTTGACGGTGTGAACCTCAAAGCATTTTATGGCTTTATTTCGGTCTTTTTGGGGTCTTTTTGGGAGGAATGTGCAGCAGCCGCTCAAGACCCACTTATTTTCCAAGCACAACGGACAGCTTGATTTCCTTTTCCGTCTCGCTCAGGTCGAAATCGCCGCCGTCGGCGACGGTCACGCGCAGCTCATAGAGCACGCCGTCCGTCAGCTCGGTCACAGCCGCGCCGGTCTCATCGGTGATCGACCACAGCTCGGGGGCAACCTTTACCAGCTTGCCGTCTGGACCATAGGCGTAGAGCGTCAAATCGGAGGCGCTGCCGGACAGATTGTTCATGCGGAAGGCCACCGTGGTATTGGGGTGCACATTGCGGATGGTTGCGGTATTGCGCCAGCTTGCAACCGTACCTTCGCCGCCGTCCTGTGCAAACTGATCCTGCGCAAGCACATTTCTTGCCGCCTGATCGAGATCGACTTCGCGGTACGGAAGCTCGGGCAGGTAGACAAAGCGGTCCTGCAGGCGGAGCAGCTCCAGATAGCCGGTGGGGCAGTAGAGTGCATTTCCGCTGTTGCCGGTGTACATGCCAATGGCCATATTATTGTAGCCGTACTTGTTGGATACATCCATCGTAAAGACAGTCTCGCCGGTTGCAAAGTCGAGAATGATGTACTGCCACATACCCGTGGTCAGATCCTGCACATAGCCGTAGATATAGCCCGTTGCGGTGGAGAGCTTCATGATCGCGGTGTCGCTCAGATCATTTCGGGTCCAGATGCTCTTCATCTCGTAGCCGCTGTCGGTTTTCACGGTGTCCACGCGCTCGACGCCGGGGGCGATCATGGCATTGCCCTTCATCAGCCAGTTCTGGTCATAAATGTTGGCGTAGCTCTGGATCGAAGAATCGTTGTTGGGGTCGGCGAGGCCTGCGTTGCCCGCGCCGAACCAGTTGCAGACAATCGTGCTGACCGTGCCCGCGCCGTCATCGTAGACGATTGCAGAGTTCTCGATTGCCACCTGATAGCCATCGGGCAGATCATCGAGCACCGGCGTTTTTGCCACGACCTCACCGGTTTTCATGTCGAGCGCAAGAAGATTCACGGGGTCTGCATTGTCGGTGAACATCACAAGGTTCGGCGTCAGCGTCGGCGAGCAGCCGCCGCCCCATGCAAGACCGCCGCCGGTGGTCTTGTCGCCTTCACCGCTGACCTTCGCGCCGACGCTCTCATACGGCGTACACCAGACAGCCTCGACACCGTTGTTGGCGCGCAGCAGATAGCAATTCTTATTGGTCAGAATGACCGCGCCGTCCTTGGAGGCGGCAATGCCGTTCTCTGCGCCCTCGCCGGGCGTCAGCTCGTAGACGAAAACCGCCTTCGACAGGTCGGTCTGCTCACCGTTGAGGATCGCTTCGATTGCCGAGTGGGCGATATAGCCGAGAACGCCCTGCTGCTGGCGCTCGGGATAGATGCGGAAGCCGCCGGTGGCGAACCAGAGGTTCCCGTCGTAGTCAAATACCACGGAAAGAAGATTCTGCGTCAGCTCCTTGCCGAGCGCGGCCTCTGCCGCCGCCTTGATGTCGATGTCAAGCACCTTTTCAAACTCGGGAAGGACATTGCCCTCCTCGTCCGTTGCGCGGAGCATCAGTACATGGTTGTTGCTGGTCGGGCAGACGATGCGGTTTTCAGCGTCCAGAAAAGTATAGGAGCTTTGGATCAGGTAGCTGCCGCCGTCATGCTGCTTCGGGGAAAAATAACCGAGCGTCTTTGTCTCCTCCGCATTCAGATCGCGGATGGCGATGCCGCCGAGCAGCGGAACGACTGCATGGCCGTAGCTGTCAAAGTAAATGGCGGGCGATGCATTCGCGTTTGTCGTCTCATAGGAAACATGGATCTCCGGATAGATGCCGAGCGGCAGAATTTCATCGGTTGAATCGGTGTTATAGCCGTCGTGATGGATGTTCGCATCACTCTTTGCCATGTAGGGGTTTTCCTCGACCTGCTTGGGCTGCAAAGCCTTCACGGGAAGCGCACCGGATATCGGCGCAGAAGGTGTTGTTTCCTCAGCAGGTGCGGCCGTCTCAGCCGGTGTTGCTGCAGCGGAAGGCGTCTGCGTGGCCTCCGCCGGTGCCTGTGCTCCGCTGCAGGCTGCCATCGACAGGGTCAATGCTCCTGCCAGCAGGAAGCTGCCTGCAGTATAAATCGGGTTTCTCTTTTTCATCGGTGATCCTCCTTGCTGTGTTGGTTGTGATCTGCTCGGGGCGAAGCAGACGGTTGTTTTTCCTCTACCCATGCATAAAGCCCATGCCGGAATGCTTCTTCCGTTATCGGCTCCAGCAGAAAGTAGTCTACGCGCAGCCGGAACGCATGCAGGGAAAAATCCAGCTCGCTGCACCATATAATGCGCGTTTCCGGGAAAAGCGCCCGCAGGTGCTCCACTGCATTCAGCCCATCCACGCCCGGAAGGGAAATTACAGCGTTGGTCGGCGCATTTTTGCGCGCGACCTCAAAGAATACCTCCTGCCCGCGGTAGCAGTCCACCCTGGGAAACAGACCGCGCTCTGCGCAGAACCGTGAAAGCTGTTCTCTGTAAAAGGTCTCCTGCGTTTCGCTCTTTGTCAGCACGGCAATGTGGTACATAGCGCTCCGCCCCCTTTCTGCCGTCGTTGACTGTTTCTGCTTTCAGTATACGGAACGGTGCAGGCTTTTCAAGCTTTTTGGCACGAAAGCCCCAATTCCGGCACGAAATCGGGTTTTTCCGCCGTGCCGGAGTCGGAAAGTTGTGCTATAATCTAAATAGAATTTTTGCCGAAGGAGTCAGTCCGGCATGAGAATAGCAATTGTGGATGATCTTGAGACCGAGCGCGCACAGCTGAAAACGCGCCTTACGCGGCAGCTGCGCCTGTGCGGCGCCGAGGCGGAGCTATTGGAATTTGAAAGCGGCGAGAGCTTTCTCGCCGCAGAAAAAGAGCAGCGCTTTACCGCCGCGTTTCTGGATATTTACATGCACGGGATGAGCGGTATGGACGCTGCAAAGGAGCTGCGCAAAACGGACGCAGACTGCCTTCTGGTTTTTACCACGACCTCAACCGACCACGCGCTGGAGGGCTTTCAGGTCCGTGCGCTCCACTATCTCGTGAAGCCCTTTTCCGAGGAGGAGCTTTCCGCCCTGCTGGCCGAGATGCTTGCAAGACTCCCCCGCCCCGAGCCGGTCCTGACGGTGAAGATCAGCGGCAGCGATGTCCGTCTTTGCTACCGGGACATTATCTCGGCAGAGCATTTTGCACATCTGATCAACATCCGCACGACTGCCCTGAAAACGCTGGTCACCCGCCAGAGCTTTAAGGTGTTCACCGAGCCTCTGAAAAAAGATCCCCGCTTTTTCGTCTGCGGCAGAGGCATGATCGTCAATTTAGAGCACGCCGCAGATTTTCGGGACGGTGCCTTCTGCATGACAGACGGCAGCAGCGTCTATGTCAGTCAGGAGCTTTTAAAGCCTGCCCGGCAGGCGTTTATGGAATTTCTGCTGCAAAGGGAGCGTATGAAATGAAGGATATTCTGCGTCCGATTTTGGAACTTCTCGTCGTACTCCCCGGCCTTTTGCTTGGATATTTCCCTGTAAAAACCTATCTGAAGCAGTCCCCCGGAAGGCTGGCCGCCTGGCTTTTTCCCTTGATGGCGTGCCTGTGCATCGGCAGCGGGCTTGCCTGCTATCGGCTTGGGGCTTCTACGTTCCTTGCCCTTGCGGGGGTCGCGCTGGCTGCGATCTGCCTGTATACCAGAACGCTTACCATCTCCCTCTGGAAATCCGGCACGATTGCGCTGTCCGTCTGCGCGGTGTTCGCGTGCGTGAACAGCCTGTCCCGTGCCGTCAGCGCCGCGATCATCCGGAATCTGCAGCTGCCGCCGGACGGACCGTGGCTCTGCCTGGGCGCCTGCGTGTTCTATAACGCCGTTTGCTGGGTCATCGTGCTGGCCGCGTATTATCCTGCGACACATACGGTGCGTGCGATGGTCGAGGACGACAATTTTGCGCAGACCTGGTATGTGTTCTGGGTCCTGCCGCTGGCGTTCATTCTTTTGAACCTTTTCATGATCCCGCGCTATCAGTCAACGCTCCAGACAGGCCGCGTACTGCAGGGCTATATTGTGCTGAGCAGTGCGCTTCTGGTCTTTATGTTCTGCTTCAATGCGGTTTTCCTGCTGATGGCAACCAGTCTCAACCGCAATGCGAAGCTGCAGCAGGAAAACCAGTTTCTTTCGATGCAGCAGCAGCGCTATGAAAACCTCAGGACCGCCATCGAGGAAGCGCGGCAGGCACGGCACGATATGCGCCACCAATTAAATCAAATTTCTGCGCTGGCCGAGGCAGGTGACCTGGAGAACCTGAAAAGCTACCTTTCAAAGACCGTCTCCCGCATCCCGAATCTTGATATGTGCTTCTGTGAAAACCGTGCGGCTGACAGTGTTGTCGGCTATTACTGCGCCATGGCAAAGCGCGATGAGATCCCCTTCCGCGCCAGACTCGACCTGCCGGAAACACTGCCGGTTGACGAGATCGATATGTGTCTCGTGCTTTCCAACCTGCTGGAAAATGCGCTGGAGGCAAGCCTTCGCACCGCACCGGGCAGGCGGCAGATCGAAATAACCGCTTGTGTTCACGCCGACCGGATTCTGCTGATCGAGGTTGAAAATGCGTTTGACGGCGAGGTCAACGAAAAGAACGGCGTTTTCCGCTCCTCCAAGCGGAGGGAAAACGGGATCGGTATCCAGTCCGTCACCCGTATTGCGGAGAAAACCGGCGGCACCAGTACCTTTACCCATCAGAACGGCACCTTCTCCGCCAAAGTCATGCTCTGCGGATAAGAGAATATTCAGGGCATATCCAGACAGCGCCCGGTGCGACAAACCGCAGTGGGCCGGGCGGCTGTCCCCTGCTTTTACGAAAGGAAAGGAGCAACACAATGGAGCAGCTCTTGCGCCAACGCGCAGAATCGATTTGGACAGCGGCCATCCGGTCCGTTTTGCCGGATGAGGCGGTGCGCCGCGCTTTGGAGCATTTTCACCCGCAGGGGCGTGTATTTCTCGTGGCGGCGGGCAAGGCCGCGTGGCAGATGGCCCACGCGGCGCTGGCCGTGCTGGGCCGTGTGGACGCCGGGATCGTCATCACAAAATACGGCCATGTCAGGGGGCCGCTGCCCGGCGTGACCTGCTGCGAGGCAGGGCATCCGGTGCCGGACGACAACAGCTTTGCGGCCACCCAGCGGGCGCTGGCGCTTGTCAGCGGTCTGCGGGCGGACGACACCGTGCTGTTTCTGCTCTCCGGCGGCGGCAGCGCGCTGTTTGAAAAACCGCTGCTGCCCGCTGAGGAGCTGCAGGCCATCACACAGGCGCTTTTGGCCTGCGGTGCCGATATTGTTGAGATCAACACGATCCGCAAGCGGCTGTCTGCCGTCAAGGGCGGGCGGTTCGCGCTGGCCTGTGCGCCCGCCGCGGTGTACAGCGTGGTGCTCAGCGACATTCTCGGCGACCCGCTCGATATGATCGCCAGCGGCCCGGCCTGCCCGGACAGCTCGACCTGCGCGCAGGCTGCTGCCATTGCGGAAAAATACCGGCTGGCGCTCTCCCCTGCTGCTGCGGCCCTGCTGCGGCAGGAAACGCCCAAAACGCTGCCAAACGTGACCACAAAAATCACCGGCAGCGTGCGGGAGCTGTGCCGTGCCGCTGCGGACGCCTGCCGCACCGAAGGGTACGAACCGGTTTTGCTGACAGACTGCCTTTGCTGTGAGGCCCGGGAGGCCGGCAGCCTTCTGGGAAGCATCGCCCGCACCCACGCAGGGCAGGGCCGCAAGCGGGCCTTTATCGCGGGCGGCGAGACCGTTGTGCATCTGACCGGCCATGGGCTTGGCGGGCGCAATCAGGAGCTTGCCTTAGCCGCAGCCCCGGCACTGGCCGGGCTGCGCGGGTGCTGTGTTTTCTCGGTGGGCAGCGACGGCACCGACGGTCCCACCGATGCCGCGGGCGGCTACGCGGACGGCGAAGCCTTAGCCGCCCTCACGGCGGCGGGCCTGGACGTGCCCCGTGCGCTGGCCGACAACGACGCCTACCACGCCTTACAGGCCGTTGGCGGTCTGATCATGACCGGCCCCACCGGCACAAACGTCAACGACGTGGCAGTTGTACTGGCGGAATGACAAAAAGCAGACCGCTTAAAAACGTCATCTTCTGTTTGCTTCTATAATTCTCTTTTGGACGGGAAAGCCCCGCCGCTCTCATGGTGAGGGAGCGGCGGGGCCCTTTGTATGTATCAGTATTCAACGCCCGCGCGCGCGGCGATGCCCCGGGTGTAGGGGTGCTTGACGGCGCGCAGCTCGGTGGAGTAGTCGGCGGCGTCCTGCATCCAGGCGGCGGGCTCACGCCCGGTCAGCACGACCTCTGCCCCCTGTTCGGCGCGGGCGGCGGCCTCCCGCAGCAGAGCTTCCTCCACAAGGTCATTTTTGCAGGCGGCACAGGCTTCGTCCAGCACCAGCAGGTCAAAGCTGCCCTGTAAAATCGTCTGTAACGTCCGGGTGTTCGTCCGGCGTGCCTCGGCGCGCTCTGCGTCGGTCATAAGCCAGGTGAATTTCGCGTTGGGGCAGGCGTAGACGGCTGCCCCGCAGCGGCGCAGCATTTCAATTTCGCCGCTGGAGCCGTCTTTTAAAAATTGCAGGATGACCACCCTGCGGCCATGGCCCAGCGCCCGCAGCGCCAGCCCCATGGCGGCGGTAGTCTTGCCCTTGCCGTCGCCCCAGTACAGATGCAGCATAGCTGTTCTCCCCTCGCAGTAAATTTCCATTTTATTATAGCACACCCTCCGCGCCGCTTGCAAATACCGGCAGTTGACAAAGGCACGTCGGTTATGCTAAACTAATCTCCACTGTGAACACCATGTACAGGCATGGTGCTTTTTATGCTGTATGAGTTAGAATAAACTAACACAAGTCAGGAGGAATCCCCATGAACCAGAAGTCCAACAAGCTGACCGTGCCCGACCTAATCTCTGTCGGCGTCTTTACCGCGCTGTACTTTGTGCTTGTCACCGTGGCGACCTTCGCCTGTGCACTGCTGCCGGGCGTGGGCAACATTCTGCTGCCCGCCGTGGCCGCGCTGATCTCCGGCAGCGTCTATATGCTGCTGGCCGCCAAGCTGCAAAAATTCGGCGGCATCACGATCATGGGCCTTGTGATGGGCCTGTTCTTCTTCGTCTCCGGCCATTTTGTGCTGTCGTTCGCGGCCAACATCATCTGCGGCGTCGCGGCAGACCTGGTGGCCGCTGCGGGCAAATACCGCAGCAAAAAGCTGCTGCTGGCCAGCTACGTCGTGTTTTCCTATGGCCTGACCGGCCCGATTTTGCCGCTGTGGTTCATGAAATCCGCCTACATAGCCAACCTGACGGCCCGCGGCAAGGACGCCGCCTACATCGACACGCTGTTTGCACCCATCAACAGCGGCAGCTTTGTGGTCAGCATACTGGCAATTTTGATTTGCGCCCTTGTGGGCGGCTTCTTCGGCCAGAAGATGCTGAAGAAGCACTTTGAAAAGGCGGGGATCGTTGCATGACCTTCCGCATGGACCCGCGCGCCAAGCTCTATCTGCTGCTGCTTGCCAACCTGATGCTTCTCTTTCACGTCGGCACCGGGGCGGAGGCCGCTGCCACGGCGCTGTGCCTGCTGCTGTTCTTCCTGTCGGGCAAGGCCCGCGCGGGGGTACGGCTGTCGGTGCTGTACTTTGGTCTGCTGGCCGTGGACCTCTTTGTCGTGCCCCGCGCCGGGGAGAGCGTGCTGTTGAACCTGCTCTCCCTCGTCTCGGTCGGCGTGCGGATGATGCTGCCCTGCATCATCACCGGCGCCTATGCGTTTTCAACGACGACAGTCGGGGAGCTGACCGCCGCGCTGCGCCGGATGCACCTGCCGGAGAGCATCATCATCCCCTGTGCCGTCGTCGTGCGGTTCTTTCCCACCGTGGGCGAGGATTACCGCCACATCCGCGCGGCCATGGCCCTGCGGGGCATTGCCGCGGGCCGCGGCGCGCTGCTGCGCCATCCCGTGCAGTCGCTGGAATACATCCTGATGCCGCTTTTGATGAACAGCAACAATGTGGCGCAGGATCTTTCCGCCGCCGCGCTGACCAAGGGCATCGGCCTGCCGGGGCAGCATACCTGCATGACCGAGCTGCGGCTGACCGCGTGGGATTTCCTCTATCCCGCGCTCTGCACGCTGCCCCTGCTCTGGAAGGTGGTGACGCTGCTGTGATCGAAGCCGAAAACGCAAGCTTTACCTATCAAAGTGCCCCCTCCCCCGCCCTGCAGGACGTCACGCTGACGGTGCAGCCCGGGGAATGCGTCGTCCTCTGTGGCCGGAGCGGCTGCGGCAAGACGACGTTCACCCATCTGCTGAACGGCCTTTCCCCGGAATTTTATCCCGGCACCCTGACAGGCCGCTGCACGGCGGCGGGGCTGGCCGCAGGCGAGGCCGCCATCGAAGCCTATGTGCCGCAGGTCGGCAGCGTGTTCCAGAACCCCAAGACCCAGTATTTCAACGTGGACACGACGGCGGAGCTGGCCTTCCCCTGTGAGAACGCCGGCATGGAGCCGCAGGCCATCCGCCGCCGCGTGGACGAGGTCGTCGAACAGTTCCAGCTCGGCCCGCTGATGGACCGCAGCGTTTTCAAGCTGTCGGGCGGGGAAAAGCAGCGCGTCGCGTTCGCGGCGGCCTGTATGCTCGGCCCGCGGCTGTTGGTGCTGGACGAGCCGACGAGCAACCTGGACGCCGCCGCCATCGCGCAGCTGCACGATATGATCGCCGTGATGAAGCGGCAGGGCGTGACCGTTGTGCTGGCGGAGCACCGCCTTGCCTGGATCACCGATCTGGCGGACAGGTATTTCTTCTTTGCAGCGGGCCGCCTAGCCGCGCAGTGGTCCGCTGCGGAGTTTGCCGCGCTGCCTGCGGACACATTGACCGGGTACGGTCTGCGCGCCCGCACGCTGGACGACTGCCGCGCCGGAATCCGCGCAAAGCAGAGCGCCCGATGCCCCGGCACGCCGGTGCTCACGCTGGAGGGCGTCACGCTGGGCTGCGATAAAAAGCACCCGCTGCGCATCCTGCCCGATATGAGCTTTGCCGCCGGTGAGATCGTCGGCCTGATGGGGCGCAACGGCATCGGCAAATCGACGATGGCCCGCACGCTCTGCGGCCTGCTGGAGCCGGTCAGCGGCAAAATCTGCCGGAACGGCAGACCCGCCAACGCAAGGGAGCGGCTCAGGAGCAGCTTCCTTGTCATGCAGGATGTGAACTATCAGCTGTTCAGCGACAGCGTGCGGGAGGAGGTGCTGCTCGGCGCAGCCCACCCGGAGCGGTGCGACGCCGTTTTGCAGGCGCTGGGGCTGGACGGTCTGGCGGAGCGCCACCCGATGAGCCTTTCCGGCGGGCAGAAGCAGCGGGTCGTCGTAGCGGCGGCCATGCTGTCCGACAAGCCGCTGATCTTACTGGACGAGCCGACGAGCGGCCTTGACCTGGGCAGTATGCAGCAGGTCGGGCAGCTTTTGCAGGAATGGAAGGCGCAGGGCAAGACCCTGCTTGTCATCACCCACGATGAGGAGCTGGCCGCCAACTGGTGTGACCGCGTCATACGCTGGGACGATACGGAAGGAGTGTGACCCCCATGGAATTTCACCCGAACGACTGGCTGGGCCGCTGGCAGAATTTTGAGAGCTATATCACCAGCACTGACCCGTATTTGCAGCTTGCCTGGCAGGAGGCCGAGGCCGCCGCTGCTGCGCTGCCGATGTTTAAAAGTGGCGCAAAGCAGTTCTGGCAGACGGCCTGCGTGACGACGAGCATCGGCAACCCGCACACGCTGAGCGGCTGGACTATCACCCCCGCCGACGGCGGCAAGCTCTGCATCGCGTGGACGGACGCCGACGGGAACACCCTCGGCCAGGCGGTCTATCATCTGGACCACGTTTTGGAGCGCGGGCTTGAGGGCAAGGAGAACGCCCTTTTCGTCGCCGAGGACGTCCCCGCCGACTGGCCGTTCCGCTGCCTGCTGGCAATGGAGCCGATGCCGCCCCGCGCGGCCCGGCTGCAGGGCGGGCTTTTAAGCCACCTGCATTTCCAGTACGCCAGCGGTCCCGAGCACCTGTTTGACCCCGACACCCACGCCCTGCGCAGCCCGCTGTGGTACGCTACGATGTGCGACGGCGACGGCACGCTGCTGGAGCAGTGCAACATTGTCCGCGCTTTGCACCGCTTGCCTGTGTGGGAGGAACTGCCGGAGCTATGAGAGGATAAGAAAAAGGCTATCCGATTTTGGTGTCGGATAGCCTTTTTTATAGCATGTAGGGGAGGGATTCATCCCTCCCGGGAACAGAGCGGCAGCCGCAGCGTTCCCCGGAGGGGTCAAGACCGCTCCCTACAACCCTTTATAAAATGGCTCTGTAGGGAGGGGTCTTGACCCCTCCGCACAGACTTGCCGTTGCAGTAAACGGCCCGGGAGGGATACATCCCTCCCCTACGACCTTACTCCTCGCCCTCCGGCTCGGTCTTGATCGTAATGTTCCGGTCCGTCTTGGCCTCGATGCTGTTGGCGCGGACAATGTCGCGCATGTCGATGCCGGTGGCCTCCTTCATGGCCTCCATCGTCTGGGCCATCAGCACCGGCACATTGCCGGAGACACCCGACACGCCGGACGCATCGCCGCCGATGATGGACACCTTGTCGATGCTGGACAGGGGCTGCGCGACACTTCTGGCAATTTCAGGCAGGACCTTGATCATCATTTCGGCCACAGCGGCGTCGTTGTACTGCTTGTAGGCTTCGGCCTTCTGCTTCATCGCTTCGGCCTCTGCCAGGCCCTTCTGGCGGATGGCCTCCGCCTCGGCCTTGCCGACCAGCGCGATGCCCTCCGCCTCCTGCTGCTTGGCAAACTTCGCGGCCTCGGCGGCACGCTCGGCCTCATACTTCTGGGCCTCGGCCTCCTTCTGGCGGCGGTACAACTCGGCGTCGGCCTGTTTGCGGACCTCGGCATCCAGCTTGCGCTGCTGGACCTCGGCCTCCTGGGCGGCCAGGTCGACCATCTTCTTCTGGCGGGCGATCTCGGCGTCGGCCTCGGACTCCTTGACCTCCTTGGCGCGCAGGTTCGTCTGGATCATACCGGCGGCGTTCGCGTCGGCGGCGGCCTTGTCAGCCTCGGCCTTCAGCTTGGACTTTGCCAGCTCCAGCTCGTTGTTGCGCTGGGCAATAGCGGTCTGGGCTTCGATCTCCTTCTCGTTCGCGGCCATGGCGGCGGCAGCCTTCGCGCAGGAGACGTCGCGCTCGGCCTCGGCCTTGGCGATGGAGGCACGCTTTTTCACAAGCTCCTCCTGCTCGACGCCGATGGCTTCAATAACGCCGTGGTTGTGGCCCATGGCGTCCACGGCGTCCTTGACGTCCTGCACGTTGAAGGTCACGACCTCCAAGCCCATCTTGGCCAGGTCGGGGCGTGCGTTCTCCACGACGCTGACGGCCATCTGCTTGCGGTTTGTCAGGATCTGGTCCACGGTCATCTCGGACACGATCTCACGCAGGTTGCCCTGCAGCACATCGTTGATCTTTTCATTGATGTGCGCCTCGTCCATGCCGAGGAAGTTCGAGATCGCGGACTGCTGGCGGGAATTGATGTACTTGCGGATGTCGTCATATCCGGCGTTGCGGACCTCCTCGTCCGAGACGGTGGAGTTCTCGCTGTAGACCTGGACGGTGACGACGCTGTCGAGCCAGAGGGAGACGCCCTCCTTGGTTTTAACGCCCGTTTCCGGCGTTTTCACGTCGATTTTCAAAAGGCGCATGTTCAGGCGGTCTGCGCGCTGCACAATGGGCAGCACAAAGACGCCGCGCCCGCAGACGACCTTCGGGCGGGAGAGGCCGAAGCCTGTCACGACGATGGCCTGGGTCGGCGGGGCCTTCTTGTAGCAGAGAAAGCAGAAGGCAATGACGGCCGCGGCAACAGCGGCAGCAATAATGAATCCCATACTCTTGTTCCTCCTTCAGAACACATTGGGCCGCAAAAAAAGCGGCAGCGATAAGGGTCGTCATCAGCGGGTTTTCTTGCTGATGATGCTACCATTATAGCTGCCGCCCGTGCTCCAAAACAGGACAGGTTTCGCAAAATACAGGGTGCTATTTTGCTGTTTACAGCGCGTCCTTCGCGCTTTTACATTTGCTTGGTGGGTTTTATTTTTTCGGCCAGCAGGCACAGCACTACGGTCAGCACCATGTCGGGCAGCGTGTAGCCCACCGGCGTGTCAACGCCCATCAGCAGGCGGTAGGCGATAAAGCCCACGAGCCAGATAACAAGGTTGCGCGCGTCGGCAGCCACGGCAAAGCGGTCCCGGTGCAAAATAAAGTGGTCTGCGATCTGCACGGCGATCATCGGCGCGAACACCGAGCCGATCAGATACAGAAAGCCCGTGATGTCGTCCATCGGGAAAAGGATGGCCGCCGCCGTGCCGATGACCGTCACGGCAATGGCGGTCTTTTTGCCGTTGATCTTTGCGGACAGGCTCTCGGCAGAGATGCCCGCGCTCCACGCATCGAGGAAGGTCGTCGTGACCGTGGAGAAAACCAGAATGATCAGCGCGGCAATGCCGAGCCCGGCCTTGACCATGATGACGGCAATGTCATACTCGCCGGTAAAGATGGCCGCGCCCATGCCGATGACGTACATCCAGCAGGATACCGCGCCGTAGACCAGCACGCTGACCCAGGTCGCCTGGGTCGGCTTCTCGGCGTCGCGGGTGTAGTCGCTGATGAGCGGCAGCCAGGACAACGGCATCGCCACGGCCAGCTCCACCGCCGCACCGAAGGTCAGGCTCTCGCCGTCAATGCCGACCATGGCGTTGCCGGAGAAGAAGATGACCTTGCACAACACCAGCGTCAGAATAAACAAAGCAGCCATCGTAATTTTGTTGATCCAGCCCAAATCGGTCACGCCGACGGCGATCCACACGATAATCAGCGCACCGATGACAAGGCACCAGACCCAGCGGCCAATCGCAAAAATGCCGCCGACGGCCAGTGCACCGTCATAGATCATGATGGCCGTCCAGCCGACGAGCTGCAAAACGTTCAGGAACGCAAACAGCAGGCCGCCCTTCTGGCCGAAGCTCATTTTTACGGTCTCCATAGCGCTGCGGCCCGTGCGCCCGCCGATGAGGCCCGCCAGCAGCATCATGGCGCAGCCGATGATATGCCCGAGCAGAATGGCCGCAAAGCCCTTTGCCATACCCAGCGGCGCAAAGGCGGTGCCGGTCAGGATCTCGGCCAGCGAGACGCCCGCGCCGAACCAGATCAGGCCGTTCTGAAAGGTAGAGGTCTTTTTCATTCGACAAAATCCCCCTTCAGTGCGAACATGTGGTTCATCGGGCCGGAGCCGTGGCCGAGGTCAAGCATAGCGGCCAGCGCGCCGGAGATGTACGCCTTTGCGCGCTCCACCGACGTGTCAAGGTCATAGCCCTTCGCGAGATTCGACGCAATGGCGCTGGACAGCGTGCAGCCGGTGCCGTGGGTGTTGGGGTTGTCGATGCGGCGTCCCTTGAACCACTTACCCGCGCCGCCGCGCCAAAGCAGGTCGTCGGCGTCGTTGATCTGGTGCCCGCCCTTGCAGAGCACCGCACAGCCGTACTTTTCGCTGATGGTCTGTGCGGCCCGCTCCATATCGGCGGCGTTTTGAATGGTCATGCCGGAGAGGATCTCCGCCTCGGGGATGTTCGGCGTCAGGACCTCGGCCAGCGGCAGGAGCTTTTCGCACAGCGCGGTCACGGCGTCGTCGCGCAACAGCTTTGCGCCGGATGTTGCGACCATGACGGGGTCCACGACGATGTGCTTTGCGCCGTATTCCTTCAATTTTGCCGCAATCGTTTCGATCAGTTCTGCCGAGGATACCATGCCGATCTTGACGGCATCGGGGAAGATGTCGGTAAACACTGCGTCGAGCTGCTCCGCCAGAAAATGCGGGGTCGAGTCAAAAATGTCGGTCACGCCGGTGGTGTTCTGGGCGGTCAGGGCCGTGACTGCGCACAGGGCAAAAACGCCGTTGGCGGTCATGGTCTTGATGTCTGCCTGGATACCGGCGCCTCCGCTGGAATCACTTCCGGCAATGGTCAATGCTGTTCTCATGGTGATAACTTCCTTTCTTTTTTGTATACAGCAAGGTTTTATAAAGCGGCACAAGGTGGTGCCCCCGGTGTACCGCTGGGGGATGCTTTTTTCTACAGCAACACGGCTTCGTGCAAATCTCTCACATACAGATCCGCTGCCCTTTGCAGCCCGGCCTGGTCGGTCTCGCCGTCGGCATCGTAGACGCCGATTGTGTAAAAGCCCGCGGCCTTCGCGGTTTTCAGGGCGTAGAGACTGTCCTCAAAGACGAGCGTTTCCGCCGGCGCGGCGTGCAGGGCCTCGGCGGCCAGCAGGTAAATTGTCGGCTCATGCTTGCTGACGCCGACCTCTGCCGTAGTGAAAAGCCGGGTGAAATACCCGAGCAGCCCCAGCCGTTCCAGCGCCCGCGTGACGTGCTCCCGCGGGCTGGACGTGGCCGCCGCCAGCTTCACGCCGCGGGCGGTCAGGGCGGCCAGCAGCGCCGCCGCGCCGTCCTTGGCGGGGACCTCATAAAAATAGAAGTCCCGCAGCATGTCCGCAATGCCCGTGCCGACCTCGGCGGCAGACTGCGGCAGTGCATAGTGCGTGTGCAGATACTCCGCCCCCTGCTCCATGCTCATCGAGAACAAAATCTCGTTGAGTCCTTCCTCCGGCGTGACGCCCAGGCTGCGCAGATACCGCGCGCCAAGGTCGTTCCAGATGCCCATGGAGTCGAGCAGCACGCCGTCCAGATCAAAAACAGCAGCCTTAGTCATGCAGCATTTTCTCCGTGGCGGCCTTCAGGTCGGCGGATGCCTGTTGGATGTTCTTTGCCGCGTAAATCGCGCTGATGACCGCGACCCCGCAGATGCCGCTGCCCGCGAGCTTCGCGACATTTTCCTGCGTGATGCCGCCGATGGCGACAACGGGGATGGACACGGCCCCGCAGATGGCCTTGAGCGTCTCATAGCTCACATCGTCGGCGTCGTCCTTCGAGCCGGTCGGGAACACCGCGCCGACGCCGAGGTAATCCGCGCCGTGCTTTTCGGCCAGAACGGCCTGCTCCACGGTCTGGGCGGAGACGCCCAGAATCTTGTCCGGGCCCAAAATCGCGCGGACGTCCTGCGCCTCCATATCGCTCTGGCCGACATGCACGCCGTCTGCGTTCATCTCGCGGGCGATCTCAACGTTGTCATTCACAAGAAACGGCACACCGCGCTCGCGGCAGAGCGTTTGCAGCTCCTTCGCTTCCTCGAGGAACTTCCCCTCCTCCAGCGTCTTTTCGCGCAGCTGGACCATCGTCACACCGCCGTCAAGGCTTTCGCGCACAACGTCGATAAGCCTGCGCCCGTCCAGCCAGTGACGGTCCGTGACGGCATAGAGCAGCAGATCATTTTTATCGCAGTTCATACTTGGCGCCCCCATTCAGCGTTGCACCGTCCATATTGTAGATGGCATCAATGATGCGGTTGCGGTAGGTGGAGTTGCCGTCGCCCTCGGCCATGCGGCTCCAGCCGATCTCGCCCGCCAGACCCATGGCGCAGACCGCCGCGGCGGCAGCCTCGAGCTTATTGTCGGGGTTCGCAACGACGAAGGCCGTCATCATGCCGGAGAGCTGGCAGCCCGTGCCGGTGATCTTGCCCATCTCGGGGCGTCCGTTGCGGATGACATAGCAGGCCGTGCCGTCGCTGACAAGGTCGATGGCACCGGTGACGGCGACGATAGCGCCGCTTTTGGCCGCAAAGTCCTTGACAAATTTGACGGCACTGTCCAGATTTGCGTCGGTCACGGCGTCCGCAACGTCAGCGTCAACGCCCTTCGTCGTACCGCTGCCCAGCGCCAGCGTCTTGATCTCGGAGATATTGCCGCGGATGACGGTGAATTTGATCTTCTCCATCAGCTCGACGGCGGTGTTCGTGCGCAGGGCCGACGCGCCCGCGCCGACGGGGTCGAGCAGCACGACATGGCCGAGGGCATTCGCCTTTGCGCCCGCGCGGAACATGCCCTCGATGCTGCGCTGGTTCAGCGTGCCGATGTTGATGTTCAGACCGCCGCAGATCGACGTGATGTCCTCGACGTCCTCCGGCTCATCGGACATGATCGGGCTGCCGCCGCAGGCCAGCAGAATGTTGGCCACGTCGTTGACCGTGACATAGTTCGTGATATTGTGCACCAGCGGTACAGTGTTGCGCACATTTTCAAGACAGGTACCCAGCATACAAAACGCTCCTTATAAGTAAAAATGCGGATATGCCTGCAGAGACATATCCGCACAAAAACTCACAAGAAGCGCAGTGCTACGGTATCTCCCTACGTTGGCATTATCCAAATCAGGTTCAGGCAATACCGCATAATTCTAAGTGCCGATACGGCGAGCGAGGCGCGCCAGCTGCTAAGCCAAAAGCGCAGATAATACTGGATGCTGCAAAGGTGAGCGCCGCCAGTGGCGGAAACAGCGAACCGAAGCAGGGGCAGCGGTCGCAGAGTGCGAGGGGCTTTTGCCCCCGAAGCACGATGCGGGTACCGCAACCCGACATTATCGAGCATTTTGGCAACGCAGATGGCACGCCGCAGCCGCCGGAGCGGTGCTTAAGCCCGTAGGGCGGGAATTGTGCGGTATTGCCGTTTGGGTCAGGGCGATACAGCCCACTCTCAGCCCGCTTTACGCAAGCTCCCCTTTTGTACAAATTTACAGTAGCACAGTTTGTCGTGTTTTGCAAGGCTTTTGCTTCATTTTTTGCAAAACCACTTGACATTAAACCCGGCTTTCATGCTATGCTAGAGACAGCAGAAAGGCAAAAGTGCGGGTGCAAACCGGAGCTGCCGCTGCGGTTTCAATAGCCTTCCCCCGAGGGGGAAGGTGGCCGAGGCCCCGACCGAGGCCGGATGAGGGGCAGCCCTCCGTTGGCCACCCGTAAACAGGCAGCAATCGCATGCTTTGCCCTCATCAGTCCGCTCCGCGGACAGCTTCCCCCGAGGGGGAAGCCTTTTATCACGCTACTATTTTAAACGGAGGTCCCCTATTATGGCTAAATCTACTGTCTATTTCACCAACGAACTCACCCCCGAAGCCGTTGTGAAGATGTACCGCCAGCTGGGCATCGAGCTGCCCGGCAGGGTGGCCGTCAAGGTCCACAGCGGCGAGGACGGCAACCAGAACTACCTGCACCCCGAGTTTATGAAGCCCGTCATCGACGCCGTCAACGGCACCGTTGTTGAGTGCAACACAGCCTACGGCGGCGCGCGCAACGAGACGCCCAAGCACATCGAGCTGATGAAGAAGCATCATTGGAGCGACCTGTTTGATGTTGACATCATGGACGCCGAGGGTCCGGACGTCGAATGGCCCGTCGAGAACGGCAAGGTCCTCAAGGTCAACTATCTGGGCAAGAACATCGAGAATTATGACAGTATGCTCGTGCTCATCCACTTCAAGGGTCACCCGATGGGCGGCTACGGCGGTGCGCTCAAGCAGCTGTCCATCGGCTGCGCGTCCAGCGCCGGCAAGGCGTACATCCATTCCGGCGGCAAGGTCACAGACCAGCACATCCTGTGGGAGAACTGCGCCGAGCAGGACACCTTCCTTGAAGCCATGGCAGACGCCGCCTCCACCGTGGCAAAGCACTTTGCGGGCAAGATTGCCTATGTCGCCGTCATGAAGAACCTTTCCGTTGACTGCGACTGCTGCGCCGTGGCCGAGGACCCCTGCATGAACGATGTGGGCATCCTCTCGAGCCTTGACCCCGTCGCGCTGGACCGCGCCTGCATCGATCTGGTCATAAACAGCAATGACCCGGGCCGCGACCACTTTATGGAGCGCGTCAACAGCCGCCACGGCACCCACACCATCGACAGCGCCGAGACCCTTGGCATCGGCACGCAGGCGTATGAGCTGGTGAAGGTGTAAACGCCCATTTGCCTGAATAAGCCAAAAGCCGCAAAAAAGCATCCGCCGTGCAGAGAGGCGTCTCTCTGCACGGCGGATGTTGTTATTGTCGGTTCAGTATCTTTTCCAAGTCTGTTTTCGGGTCGCCCGTGGGCGTCAGGTTGTACTGCTTAACGAGAAAGTCCAGTACATTCGGTGAGACGAACGCCGGGAGCGTGGGGCCAAGGTAGATATTGCGCAGCCCCAGATACAGCAGCGTCAGCAAAATGCAGACAGCCTTCTGCTCATACCACGACAGCACCAGCGTAAGCGGCAGGTCGTTGACGCCGCAGCCAAACGCCTCGGCCAGCGCCAGCGCAATGCGAATGGCGCTGTAGGCGTCGTTGCACTGCCCGCAATCCAGAACGCGCGGGATGCCTTCGATGCTGCCCAGATCCATATCGTTCAGCCGGTACTTGCCGCAGGCCAGCGTCAGAATCAGTGTGTCGGGCGGCGTCATCCGTGCAAAGTCCGTGTAGTAGCTGCGCGTCGGTGCTGCACCGTCGCAGCCGCCGATCAGGAAAAAGTGGCGTATCTTCCCCTCCCGGACCAGTCGGACGATCTGCTCTGCGTGGGACAGCACCGCATTGCGGGCAAAGCCGGTCATGACCGTGCTGCCGCCGTTCATCCCGGTCATCGGGTGATCCTCGGGGTAGCCGCCGCATTCCAGCGCTTTTTCAATGACCGGGGTGAAATCCTTGTCGTCCCCGATGTGGGTCAGCTCCGGGTAGGACACCACCGACGTCGTGAACACACGGTCACTGTAGCTCTGCCGCACCGGCATCAGACAGTTCGTTGTGAACAGGATGGGCGCGGGGATGTTGTGGAACTCTGACTGCTGGTTCTGCCAGCCCGTGCCGAAGTTGCCTTTGAGGTGCGGATATTTTTTCAGTTCCGGGTAGCCGTGGGCGGGCAGCATCTCACTGTGGGTGTAGATGTTGATGCCCCTGCCCGCGGTCTGGTCCAGCAGCAGCTTCAGATCGTGCAGGTCGTGGCCGCTGACCACGATGAAGGGGCCCTTCTCAATCGTCAGCGGCACCGTGACCGGCACGGGGTCACCGTATGCGCCGGTGTTGGCTGCGTCCAGCAGCGCCATACAGGCCAGATTGACTTCTCCGGTTTTCAGCACCAGCGCCAGCAGCTCGTCAGGCGTTTTCTCTGCGCCGATGGCCTCGAGTGCCTCATAGAAAAAGGCGTTCACAGCGGGGTCTGTTCTCCCCAGTGCGCGGGCGTGGTACGCATAGGCAGCCATGCCTTTGAGCCCAAAGAGGATCAGCGATTTCAACGAGCGCACGTCCTCCCCCGCCGCCCAAAGCGCGGCAAGGTCGTAATCGTCAAGCTGCCCGGGGCCGACGGCAGCCTTTTCCTTTTCGATTTCCGCCTTGCATTGCAGGATAGTTTCGTTGTTGAAGTTCACGTTCGTGATCGTCGTGAACAGGCCCTTCAAAATCAATTCATCGGTGTGCGGTGTCGGTGTCCCAGCCCGCGCCGCCCGCGCCAGCCCGATAAGTGCCCCGATCAGCTCATCCTGATAGTTGGCGGTGTCGGCCTTTTTGCCGCAGACACCGGCCTTGCCGTCGCAGCCGGTGTTATGCGCCGTTTGTTGGCACTGAAAGCAGAACATTTCTCGCATTTGGTTTCCTCCTGTCAGCAGAATCATCACCTTCTATTCTGCCCGCCAGGAGGATTTTTTATACCGTTCTCACGGCTGCGGTGTCGCGCCCTCCTGCTCCATCTTGCGCAGCGTTTCCTGCCGGAGGGCCTCCCGCAGCGCCTGCATATAGGGCGAGAACTGCGACTGCTCCACGCCGTAGGTCAGGTTCAGCGCATACTCCTGCGGCTCCCAGGTCGCAATCGCGGACTCGTTGTGCTGGACGATGGCCTCCATTTTATCCAGCGCCTTGTAGATTTTGGCCTCCGTCGTCTGCAAGGCGGCCATCTCCGCGTACAGCGTCCGCATCTCTGTACAGACCGGTTCGGGCAGTGAATCGACCCAGCGGGAAAGCAGTGCTTCCTCGGCGGCCTCATCGGCGGCGGTCTTGTCAAACGCCGGGATGTCCCCGGTAAAGCACTCGCCCAGATCGTGGATCAGGCACATGCGGATGACCTTGTCCATGTCCGCCTGCGGAAATTCATCCCGCAGCCAGAACGCCATCAGCGCAATACGCCAGCTGTGCTCGGCCACGCTCTCATGCCGTCCCTTCGATGTATAGCAATGCCGCGTTGTGTCCTTGAGTTTTTCCGCTGTGTGCAGCGCCTCCAACAGCTTTTCCGGTTCCATGTGCAGACCTCCCCTGTTTTTACCGCTATTGTAGCAGATATAAAACGCAGTTGCAAGGCGGAGATTTTTTCTGATTTTTTCTTTTTTTCGCAGAAAGTTTCTCGCAATACAGGGTATTAAAAGTACAATTTGGAAACATTTAATTTACTATTACTGTTTGTAAATCATTCTGCCGTTATAAAACTCTGTAGGGGCGAGCATTGCTCGCCCGTGCCCGCGCGCTATGTGCAAGGCCTTCCCGGAAAAGCCTTGCTGCACCAGGTTGGCGGGGGCGAACAATGTTCGCCCCTACATTCTCTCTATAACAAAGCAGGTGCTTTTTCTTACTTTTCTCATTTTTTTCAAGAAATTCTCTCGCAATACTCCTTTCTCTCCCCTGCCCTACCACAAACTTTCTATAAAAAAAGACCCGCAAATCCATTGCGAGTCCTTTTCTGTAGCAATTATTGCTTCTGTAACTCCTGCAGCAAGGGATTGTGCAGCAGCAGCCCCACGATTTGATAGCGGTAGCTTTTGACCGTCTGCCCCTGAGATTCCGAGTAAAGCCCGCGGACACAGCCGCTTTCCCGGTCAAACAGCGCGTCGATCAGCTGCAGCTGCTCCGCTGTGACCAGCAGCGTGACCTGTCCCTTCGTGTCGAGGCCGCGGCCATGGGTCGGCATATACTTTTCGCGGCAGTCAAACGACGGCAGCATGTAATAGCTCTCGGGGTGCTTCTCTGCCTCGATGCGCCGCGCGGATGCTGCGTCCTCATCCCCGCACACGCAGTGGTCCAGTCCGACCTGCCGGAGCTTGGCCAGCTCCTCCTGCAAAATGCGGTTGGCCAGCGTACCGATCTTACTGTCCTGCCACAATGCTTCCATCTCAAGCAGATCGTAAATTTTGCGGTGCAGGCGGATACGCAGCCTATACTTCCTGGGCTTCATCGGCGCTGCGCTCCACCTTTGCAATTATTTCCCGCAGCCGCGTGGCCGTGGCGATCATCTCGTCCAGCTCCTTCATGGCCTGCCGGCGCTCCTCGTGGGTATATTTTTCTGCAAGGCGCTTCTCGGGGTTTTTCCTGCGCAGCATCGTTTCCAGGCGGCTTGTCTGGCTGGACAGCTTGCCCGTAATTTTGCTCTGTGCCTTAGCGCCGGCGGTCTTTTCCCTGACCTCCCGGATGACCTCTGTCTGCTCGACCTGCGCGGCGGGCTGCTCCGGCGGGATGGTCTTGACCTTTCGGATGGTCTCCTTCAGACACGCCATCTCCTTCTGGACCGTGAACACCGCAGCGACTAACGCCTCGTGGGCATCCTGCATACTGCTGGTGTCGGCCACCGTCCGCAGTGCATCCACAAACCGCCCGCGAATCGCTTTTTTCTCGTCCTGAATGGCTGCGCTGCCCGGGCCGTTATACGCAATAGCATAGAGCTGCTGCAGCATTTGGGCAGCGATTCTCTGTTCCTCGGGCGTCATCCGCAAAAAGCTTTCCGCCTCGCTGCGCAGCACAAAGCCACGATCCAGCAGATCCTTGAGACCCTCATTCAGATTTTTTTCAATGCTCAGATCCTTATCGATCTGCCGCCCGTTGATGGGCGTTGCCTCCTTGATGGCCTTTTTTGCCTCGGCTGCTGTCAGGTTGTACGGCTCTGCCTGCAGGCAGGACACCAGCTCGGCAACCGCCTTGCGGCGGATCATCTCGTTGGCAAAGCCGCCGCGCACCTGCAGGTTAGCGCTCAGCAGCATGACTTTTTTCTCGTTGTCGCTCAGCGGCGTTGTGACAACACGGCAGTTTTTGACTGTGTTCCACTTTGCGTCGCCGCGCGCCTGCAAATAATTCAATGCCTTATAGCGGCGCTCGCCGGAGAGCAAAACGTACTTCGTCTGTTTGCCATCCGTCCGCGGATATACGACCAGATTGTGCATCAGGCCGTTGCGGTCAATGTCGTTGGCCAGTGTTTCCACATCCTCGTCGGTGTCCAGCTGGCGGAAAATCGCATTGTCCGGGTTCAGCTCGATGTCCTGCAAGGCAATTTCCCGCAGCTCATAGGCAAGCTCGGCGCGGTTCTGCGTGGCCAGATTGGCAATCAGGCTGCCGGAGGCGTTGTTGTTTCCGGCGCTGAAAACCGCCTCGGTGGACGGAATGCCCACCTCGACCTTCGATCTGCCGGGCTTCTTTTTCATAGCCATCTTACTTTTCCTCCAATTCGGCCAGGCGCTTTTTCAGTTCCTCATACGCCGCCACATAGCTTTTGGCCGGGGGCTGCGTGCGGGCCGAGTAGCAGACCGGCACGCAGCGGTTGATACTGTTATCCACACTCTTGCCAAAGGCGATTTCCGCGTTGAACAGCGTTGCGCCGAGCTTGGCCCGGCAGTCACTGCGGATGTCCTGCGAGGCTGCACTTTTCTGCACCATCGTCAGCATCACGCCGACGCCCTTGATGCGGGAAGTCTTGCTCTTGCGCATCTCATTGCAGAGCACATAGGTGCGGAACGCCGAGTCCTCCGAGAAGGAATCGCACTTCAGCGGGATCAGCACATAGTCCGCCGCGGCAATTGCGTTGGAGAGCAGCAGGCTGTCCCGGCTTGGCTGGGTGTCGATCAGGATATAATCGTACTCGTTTTTGACCTGGCGCAGGAAATAGTCCAGCACGTCGGTATCGCTGGCCAGATACTTCGGGTCGCCGCGGTCATAATCCCGCTGGGCGTCCGTGTACAGATCCTCCAGCCGCTTGGACAGGCGCGGCGTCTGGTCGTTGGCCGGAATCAGGTCCACGTTTTCATATTCCGACTCGACGATAAAATCTCTGGTCTGTGTGTTGTAGCGGAAGCCGTCGATCATATCATACAGACTGCGGTTGGCAAAGGCCTTGCTGGTAATGGCGTTGCCGCCTGTAAGGGCAAACGTCAGGTTGCCCTGCGGGTCGGTGTCCAGGCAAAGCACCTTTTTGCCCTCGTCGCCCATCAGATAGGCAAGGTTAGAGGTCGTTACGGTTTTTCCGCAGCCGCCTTTTTCCACCGCAATGGTTATTACTGTTGCAGCCATTCGCTTGTTCCCCATTTCATTATGTAGTTATAACACCGTGGCAAATTATTTTTTATGTCGTTTTTATCTATGTATAGTATACCACATTTGCCAGCATCGTCAACAGCACTTTTGCAGTTTTGGCAGGGCTTTTCTGCGGCAGTAAAGCCTTATAACTCCGTGGCAAATTTTTATATAAAGAAAAAGCATATAGACACGCCCATGCCGCAGCTTTTTGCGGACCGGGTATCCATACGCTTTTTGTTATGCCTTTTGGTCTTATAACTCCGTGGCAAATTTATTCGTCAAAGACGGACAGATCTGCCTTGAAATGATCCGTTGCACCAGCGCTGCGCAGCTCGTCCCTGCCGCTCGGGATGATCGTAATATCCTCCATCGCGTTGTATACAATGGTCGCGTTGTACTGCGGCGACTTGAGCTGGCCGTGCTCCTTTTTGGTCAGCATCATCCGCGCCATGCCCAGCGCCCAGCAGGTCAAATCGTGCTGCTGGGCCAGGATGCGGTTCAGCGCGTCGCGGGTCTCCTGCGCCTGCTTTGCCCTTTTCTCGCTGTTGGTGTTGGTCAGCAGACGCGCCGTGTATACCAGCACCGAGGACACCGCACTGTACAGCTCCGGTGAAATTTTTTCCTGCAGGGGCTGGCTGCGCGCCCTGCTTTCCAGCACGCGAACAGCCCGCGTCACCGTCATGGTAAACAGCTCGTCCCCCAACGGCTCTGCCACGGATACAGCTGCCGCGCTTCGTTCCGGCTCGGTGGTTTTCCGCGTCCTTCTGCGGCGCGGGACTTCCTCATTGCGAGCGCTTTTCTGCGCGTGCAGCTGGCGCACTGCGTCCATCTCCTGCGCGGATTTGTAGCGGATGAACAGGTACAGCCTCTCGTATTTTCTGCCGCCGCGGATGCGGACCGGGATATAGTCAAACCAGAGGTCGGTCATCTGGTTGATCTCGTCCCTGGCCTTGGTCAGGACGTAGCGCTCAAAATCGTGGAAGTTGCTGTACTTTTCGGTCAGCGGCTTTTCCTTGTCCTTTTTGCGCTTTTCCGGCGGGGGAGAGAGCTGCTCCTTCAGTTCCTGAATGTCAAACACCTTGTACTTGAAGCCGCGGATGTCCTGCGCCTTGTCCGGGAAACGGTCCAGTATCTCTTTTGTGACCGGCTGAAACACCAGGCCGTTCGTGTAGCCGTAATCGGTGTCTCCGTTGTCGTAGGAAAGCAAAATTTCGTAAAAACGCATGGAGTAGGTGCTGTTCATCGTCAGCAGATATTCCACGTTGTAGGAGGTATAGTTGCTTTTCAGCTGGGAAAGATAGGGGAGGATTTCCGGATTGAAGCGCACGCGGATCTGCTTGTCCCGGTCATTCACGGTGGAGCCGCGCTGCAGCCAGGACAGGACCTTGTACTGGTGGCCGTCGCTGGCCGGGTCCAGGCTCCAGAAGGAGCGGTCCTCCAAACTTTTGACGGTGTCCTTCAGGTATTCCAGATAGGTGTTGTCGTGCATGTTGACCCCGGCCAACCGCCCGAAGTCGGAAAAGCTCAACGAATAAACGCGGTCCGCATCCGGGGTCTCCTTGGGGTTGATCTGTGCCATCATTGCCAGCAGCACCTTTTGCTCCAGCTTTGGCAGGGCATACTTTGTCTTTTGGATCAGGTCATTACTCTTGGTGATGATTGATTCCGACGCCGGGTTGTACTTGGGCACATTGCCTGCAGAGCGGTTGCGGCGGTGCTTTTGTGGCGGCGTGTTTTCCTCCGCAGGGAGGTCCGGGTCATAGTATTCGCCTTCAATGATTGTGTCATTTTTCCGCTTTTCAGACATAGACCTACACCTCCACAAATACAGTACATTAAGCATACACGCAATTGCGGAAAATGTCAACGGCTTCTCGCAATAAAAAATAAATGTGCCATTTGTATTTTTTTTCTTATAA
>ERZ834433.876-NODE-876-length-29644-cov-3.677988_pt1 | contig 29644 bp, 40 predicted proteins | sample MGYA00519948_ERZ834433 | MGnify/ENA primary metagenome ERZ834433 (study PRJEB31850, sample SAMEA3708752) | human gut metagenome | biome: human gut; feature: human-associated habitat; material: faeces | place: China | collected 2014 ...
CCGGTACATAAAAGCTGCACGCCACTTACCATAAAGATGATGCAGGCAAGAGAAGGCCATCCGGATACAGGGTCTCCCCAGATCAAGGTCCGTACGATGATCACGATGATCATGACAAAAGAAACCAGACAGAACAAAAGTCCCAGTACAGATGCCAGTGACAATGGCGCCACAGAAAATCCGGTGATTCCTTCCATGGAATATACAAACAGTTTTCTTAAAGACCACTTTGTCTCTCCGGCCCGGTCAGAACGTCTGGTTGCCACGCTGTCATACTCCTCTTCTAACAGAATTTTGTACATCTTCGGCAGCAGTGACGGCGGATCCTGCAGATCTACATCCATGACTGCAACATAATCTCCGCCGGCATTGGAAAGACCGGCATAAATGGCTGCTTCTTTTCCAAAATTACGGGAAAAAGAAAAGTATTTGCAGCGAGGATCTTTTTGGTGCAGCGCTTTCATTTCCAGCAGTGTATGATCAGTGGATCCATCGTCGATAACTAACAGTTCAAAGTCAATATTCTCCATTTGCTTCATAACGGGCTGCATTGCCTGATAATATACAGGCAGAGCCTCCTCTTCATTAAAGCATGGGATAATTACAGTAATTGTTTCAGTTTTCATATTCTGTCTACCTCCTGGAAACGATGATACTGGTATTTTCTTAAAAAAATCCAAAAGCAAATCTTAAAAATGCTTAAAGTTTCTGAACGGTTTTACGGGCTTTGTCGGCATTTTTGTTGTAAGTGTGTTGTAAATAGAATGTTTTTATTCGATAAGATGATACAATATTCACCCCTCAGAGAGCTGATCTCCGAGGGGATTTTTATTAAATAGATGTGGTCTCTTTACTGTAAATTACAGACATGAGCCTTGCATACCATGGCGCTTTAGGACTCCACTTGTAACATGGCATGTCCTTACCATTGTTGTCCTTGTAAATCTGCTGGATGATTTTTAATTCGTCTGGATGACCCAATGTTATTACTTTTTGACCGTCAAAATAATACACTGCACCTTTTCCCTCTACTGTAAATAAACATTTCATCTCTTCTTCTCCTTCCTGTTCGATTCCTGTATTCTGGTTATTTTTTTGTTCGCTGCATGCAGACGCTCTACTGTCGATTGCCTTTGCAATCGGCTCCGCAATTCCTTTTGTGCCTAAACTACGATACCGTGCTACATCATCTGTGCCGGTGCAAAATAATGTCTCTACGATCATGCCAGGCATATTAGATGCATTCAGATCATGGTATCCCGAACTGTACTTTACACCACGGTTAGCAAATCCTTTATTTGCGAAATTCTTGCAGATGTTACTTGCGATCGTGTTCGTAGTCGGATTGGATGCATCGTATAACCACACTTCTGTGCCGCCTGCTGCCGGAATTCCAGCCGCATTCATGTGCAAGGTGACATAGATATCACATCCCGCACTATTCGCCTTATTTGTTCCGTCAGATAACTCGCTGGACACATTGGATGCATTGGAATTACAATCAACCACAGTATGACCGACAGCCTGCAACATTGGTGCAAGCTCATTGTAGATCTTCCGCACTTCTGCCTGCTCATCGATCAGACCTATTGCACCTTTACAATTCGGGGAATGCCCTCCCCTTAAGCCAATTTTCATTCTTTCTCTTCCTCCTGCTCTTCTGTTTCAAATGCTTTTTCCAGTTCCTCTGCGGATACTCTGCCAAATTCGTTCTGTTCGCTCATGTTCTCACCTCCTACCGTGCGATGTCGCACAATAAAAGAGAGCCTGTTTCCAAGCCCTCTGAAATTACCTACTTATATGTAAGTGCCCTCTCCGAATCTCCTGCGCCTGGTGTTGTAGGATCCACCACTACACCGAGAATCGCCAGCACTGCAAAGAGCGCATTGATTACGGTCAACAGCTTATCCCCAAGGTCTCCGAGATCGATCGCAAATCCAAACACTGCCGCAATAGCCTGTACCAACAGCAAGAGTGCCGGGATCAGCGCTACCCAGAATGCCTTGTTTTTAATTCTTACAATCCAGTTAATCTTCTTCATTTCTCATTCTCCTTTTTTACAAATACATTGCTGCGACTGCACCGATAACAGCTCCAATGAGAGCGGTAACAACCCCATCCCATCTCTTAGCTGGTGTCTGCTCCAGATGCGTCACTTTTGCGGTTAACTGCACCAGTGTCTGGTTCATAAAGCCGACCTCTTTGGTTAGCCCCACCATTTCCTGTGCTAATTGATGTACCACGCTCACAACGTCCTCTGCTTCTTTCATTCGATGCTTTAATGAGCCGATTTCTTTTCCGTGCTCTGCAAGTTTCACTTCTACTTCATTTTCTGTCATGTTTTCCCTCCGGTTTTTAAAGTATAAAAATAAGACCGTGAGGGTCTTGCTCTGATCTCCATATTCGCCACCTATAAAAATGTCTAAACAGTCTGTACTTCTGCGTAAGTTGTCTCCGCCAGAAGCGTCAGAGTTGCGTATTCCTCTTCGCTGATTCGGTTCATAGCGAAATAGACATCCAGTTTTGCAACCGCTTCATCCTTTGTGTTGTAAAACTTCTTTTCGATCAAATTTGTCATTAATTTTACGATTACTGTGTTATTCATGTGCTTCCTCACTTTCTAAGTTGTTTAAAATGTTATTCGTGTCATTTTCTATCATTGTTGCCTGTGTTTCCATAGGCATTAAAGATAGCAGATTTGCTGTGTCAGCCTGGTATTGTCTTAATATACTTGCCACTTTTGCAGACACTTTTCCATCAATGTAGTTCTTTGTATCCGCCGTATATGTTACTTTAATATCGGGGTCAAGCTCCCCTCCGTCCGCTGTGATGACTGTGGTAGGGTAGTAGGCTTTTAATGCTCGGATTGCGTTCTGCTCGGATTGTGGGAGTGGGACGAATTCAGGGTTCGTAGTTTCGTAAGCGATTTTTAACGGATTTTCTACGAGCCACGCCTTAAATTCATCGACTGTTGCGACGTTTTCGTTTGGTGCGCTAAAATATTTAACTCCGTCATTCCAGTTGCAACAGATTCCGTATTCTGCTTTGGTATATGATAATTGGACAGCCCTATATTTATCCACAAAAATATCTGAATTTCCGTTTCCATTCGCCACATTCTCGAATCGAATTGAAAAGTTTTGAACATCTCCCTGTTTATTTGCAATACTTATTTTGTTAGATTGTCCGTCAAATCTGTCAATAACAACCCCTGCATACAACCACCCAATCTCTCCACCCTGCTCCACGAGCTTATCCCATTTTGTAATAGGGCGGTCGGAAGTTAGGGTGAGTGTTTGTTCTTTGTAGGGTTCATATTCAGTTAATGTCTCTCCTAATTCGATTTGAATGTCCATTTCTTTTAGGATGTTTACATCCTCACTCCGATAAAAAAATATGACATAAAAAACCCCATCATCTTTAGTCGTTATTTTTACGGAGTTTACATCATTGTTAAATGCTAACGCACCACCATAATATATGCCGTTGTTAATCGCACCGTTGACATTTAAGCTTTTCCTTTTTGAGACTGTATACGTGGTATTCGGTTTTACCTTAAAAGTTGCATATTTCCAGTAGGTAGCATCTCCCTCTTTGTTCTGATAGTTTTCGCTTTCTGCGAAATAATTAACATCAAAAAGATTCTTTCCTACTACTTTCACATCAACTTCATACTTCTGCTTCTCATCATTCCACTTTCCGACACTCTTGATTTCCTGCGGATATTCAGGGCTTGGGGATGGTTTACCGCCTGTATAGGGTTCGTAGGAATCCAACTCAGTCTCCTCCCTAATCATCGGTAGAATTTCTAGCGGGTTTTCTGTTTCTATTCTGATCTCAATAGTTTCTTCTTTATCAATTTTAAAATTAAACTTGTTAGTAGCAGTCCATCCATTCGTAATGTTGCTTTTGTCTTCGTGTAATATATACAAGTTCTTTGACGTTTTTGAGCTATATACATAGTTTCCAATCTGCAATTTGAGATTTGTCTTGCTTTTTCCCTCTGCATAGATCGAAAATTTGTCCGGAAGCAAATTCTTCCCACTCGTCTGCACCTGTTCCGTCTTCCCACCAAGCTCCAACCTCTTATTTACTCTCTCAGCACTATCCGGTATCACAAGTGGGCTTTCTCCACTCATGGTGTTTATGATTGCAATACCGTCTCCACCACCACTAGCGACTTCTCCAGGCACTACATTACCATCTTCTCCGATCACAAGAACTTTACCCTTGTTCTCGATTCCCTGCTGTTTATTCAGCTTAGTTTCCATCTGCGTTGCAAAGTCTTCCGGAATAGACTGCAATACCTCTGCGCCTTTATCCTGTACTTCCTTGATCTGCTTCGCTCCCTCTGCCTGTACTGCCTGTACGGCTTCGGTTTTCGCTGTTTCCACGGCTTCTGTGGCTGATGACTTAACATTCTCCACGCTCTGGACTGCTTGCGTCCCTGTGGCTTCTACGGTTGTTTTCTGGGCTGTTCCAGCTTGGGTGATTTCCTGTACTTCTGCTGTTCCGGCATTTTCGATTGCCTGCACGCCTTCCTGTACTGTCTGCGGAAATGTGCTTGCCGTCTGCTCGACACTGTTCTTCATTTCTTCCACGGCAGTCCGGTGTTCTGCCGCAGCCTGTTCGGATTCCTTCGCTTTTTGGACGGATTCTTCCACGCTCTTCACCTGTTCGGACACGTCCTTGACGGTTTCCAACATCTTACCGACTTCCACACGATCTTCTGCGGTCTGCTGTGCGTCTGCTTCTGTTTTATCTGCCGCATCCTGCGCTTGCTGACTCAACTGCTCAACTTTTTTGACCTGCTCTGAAATGTCCGAGACGGTCTCTACCATCTTCTCGACTTCTTTCCGGTCTTCTGCGGTCTGCTGTGCATCTTCCGCCGCCTGTCCTGCCGCTTCTGTGGCAGTTTGTCCGGCTTTCTCTGCCCGGTCTGCGGCGGTATTAACCGCTTCGATAGCTTGGCCAAACAATTTTTTATCTTCCGGCCTATCGTAGGCTTCCGGCTTTGCCCGCTTGGTTACGAGCATGTCAATCTGGTACTCCGTGTTGCCGGATGCTGAATCTCTGAGATAGATATAGGCTACAAGGTTTTTTCCAGTTTCGATTAGTGAGTCCGGGATGACAACATCCGTCACGCCGTCCTTTGTTGTTCCAATTCTCGCAATGGATTCACTCGCTCCTGCAACCGCAAAATCCACCTCCACTGCCGTTGGCAAATCAAGTCCTTGAATTCTCAATGTCTGGCCGTAGTCCCACTGCCAGACATCACTTACTTTAGTGTTCTTGGAACCCTTGAAAACTGCTGTTATTATTCTATTTTCCATCATAACCTCCTTAAATTGCGGATATCCAAGATGTGCAAATCGTTCTCTCTGCATAGGTCGCATTTTCTACATCCAGCGATATTTTCGGGCCGATACGGTACCTCCCGTTTCCAACGATCGTGCCGGCTACTACTTCCGGACATGCGCAAAATACATGGTACTTCGGGCGGAACTCTTCCGGGATGACTACCTCATCAAAATCGTTAAATGATCCACTGTTCGGGAACTGCGCCAACATCTCGATTTTACAGTGTACGATATTACCGACCTTATACAGCCATACTTGTGTGTGGTTGCTGCTGTTTGCATTGGAGTATGGTCCTCTAACCTGTCCGGAATCATATTCCTTGATACTCAACACTTTTTTTAGACTTTCCACAATTGGAAATTCCGCTTCTCCTGTTGGAGCAATCACAACATCCTTATCCCGGAAAATCAGATCAGACCCTAAATTCATGTCTGGCTGTCTGTAAGAAAGTCCACCATTCGTCACGGACAATCTTTGGTGGTTAGTACCACTGTCTTTTCCCTCTAGCAAGAGGATTCCTGTTGCAAGTCTGGCTAGCCATCCCGTATCATTTTTAACCTCGAGAAATCCGTTTTCGACATCAAACACAAGCGGGTTTTCTAAACTGTTGTTTTTGATAATTCCGGCTATAATCGTTCCGAGGTTTGCAGTGATTGCACTTAATGTCTGCACATCCAGATTCTCCACGGATACGTAATGCAGCACCCATCGACTTCCATCCCATCTTTTAATCGGCTCTCCGCTTGCGGTCTGCCAAAGCTGTCCAACTTTTGGATTTTCCGGGGGTGTGGGAGATATGATAATTCCACTATCCCCTGTCTCTCCGTTGTCTCCACGTACACCGATAATCACAGGTGTGGTCTTGGTTTCCGTGCTATTGGTGTACCGGATAAGGTCGTAGCTCCATAGGTTTTTCTTGGTTTCGGTCATGTCTTGCTTCGTGTCCGTCCATCCCGGAGAGGATACCGTGATTCCTGTGCTTTTTTCGGATGCCAGATAATACTTGGTCACACTCTCGATTCCTACACCGTCCTTTCCATCGTCCACCTTGGTGATCGCAACCTCGTAATATCCACGCCGGATTCCATTTTCGGTGGCTACAAAAGAGTACACTGCCTCGCTCTCCACATCCTCGGCGTTTACCGTCACGCTCCTGCCGACATAAAACTCTGTCCCATCTTTACTCCACCGGATTTCCAGATTGCCCGTGACGTCCACGCCGTTATCGTAAGCGTAGGCTGTTAGCGTTGTGCTCCCGATGCCGTTTTTAAAGATAATCCCATTGTTTGTGGCGATTGAGCAGGCGTAGACCTTGTTTTTGTTAATCAAGTCCTCCATCCTCTTAATGAGATCGTCGGATATTTCGGAGGTCAGCTCCTTATAGTTACTAAACACCGTCTTGGCAGTCTTTGGGTCAGTCAGACTGCGTACCTGCTCCGATACCCTCGCTTGTAGATAGAGGACTGGTGTCCACTCCTGATCCTGCATCCTCACCGTGTCCCCAATATTGGTATCAAAGTACCCGTCTACCTCGTAGGTCACTACTGGCTCAGATGCGGTCTTGAGGTCAGATAATGCCATGCTATAGAGCTTGTCTTGATTGTCTGTATCGTACTCTTTCCGCATCAGGATGTAAGCATCCTCTTTATTTACGATGTTGGACGGGAATCGGTCTCTTGCCTGCGGTGCCCGGATGAGTGCCCCGTCTGTAAAATACTCGATATTTCCGTTCTCGTCGTACTCTTTTTTATCCAGTCCGTTGATCGTCAGCCCATCCTTTCCGGTTGGTTGGATGCAGGTGTATAACTTTTCTGCATCCGTGGTCTTGCGGATTCCGGTGATTCCTTTCCCGTATCGCAGGACAACATCACCGCGATATTCTCCAATTCCGCTATCCGTATCGCTGTGTTCTCGGTATACGTTTAAGACAATCTCTCTTAAGGAGTAATCGCTGTTAAGCACTGTCTCAAACTCGATCTCCGCAGAAAAAACATTGGCCAGAGAAAATAATCTCTTTAACACGGTCGTTGTGCCAGTCCATTCGTTGGTAATCCGTTTGTCCGACACCTCATTGAGTCCCAATTTAAGCGTTCTCTCAGCGTCAAACACGGCAAGGTACTCTTCAAAGCTCATTGCCCTTCCGGCTTTGTATTCGCCAGCATCCTCGTTAATAAGCTCAAACGACAGTGACCATGCCGTAGCGGAAATCGTCTGCTCCGTCTGATCGGTATTTACAATATTTAAGTAGTAAGATTTACCCTTGTAAGTAAATGCCACCTTGTTTCCGACTGTAACATGTTCTGCGTCTGGATGCTTTGCATTTACCGTAAAAGTATAGGTATTCGCCGCTCCCTGCAAATACTCATGCAGATCATCATCCCAGTAGTGCATAGACTTTTTGTGTGCATTATCCATAAATGCTATAGGCGTGTTATTTGCACTTAAAATTGCAATTCTAATACTGTCCATTACAAGTAAACCTCCCGTATTTTTGCTTTAATCTGTGGCGGCGGAGCAGAGAAAGAAGAGTAGCAGAACTGTACTTCCGTTGTTCCGGGCGGAACTTTTGGATAATTAGATCCATCAATCTCATCTCTTTTTGCCGGCATCCCGTTAACATAGACCTTTGTACTCTCTCCATTTATGGACACCACATCTCCAGCACGATACCGGTTCGGCACATCTCGGTATTTTTCCACGTTATCCTTACGGAACCAGATACTTTTTAAATAATTGTGCGTGACGTACTGGTTCGTGAGGTTTCTGTCTCCCCACTGCCCGATCCAGACCTGTATCTTCTCACACGCCATGTCTTTAATCTCCGGGATAGTAAAGTAATAATACTGTCCGTACCAAAAAATCCGCAGCCGATCACCCTCTTTCAAGAAATCATTATGACCGCCACCCATCTTTAAATTAAACGGGTTTCCCTCATAAGCTGTCGGCTGGAAATCCAGTGTCTTGATCTTCTTGTTTTGTGGTGCGAACCAGTCCACATGCGCCGTATTACCAACCGTATCACTCTTGTTAATAGACATAGAGCAGATCACTTCATTTTTTCCTGTAAGAAACGCAATGGTCTGCGCTCCTGTCTGTCCCATCAATCCAGTTTCAAACCAGTGCTGGGTGTAACAGTAAAAGTTTTTCGCTCCACGTCTGCCCTCGCTGTCCACCGGGATAGTAAGGGTTTTCATTCCACCGTTCCAGTATCCGGATGTTGCTTGTCCACCTTTTAATGCCATCACATTGTATCCAGCAACATTCTTGACTTCAAGTGTTCCCTGTGTGGTGTTTTCCGGATTCTGATAAGAGGTCCCATGATCGTCTTGAAACAGACTGTAACCGTTAAACAGTTCTTCAGATGCTTCGTAATTCTCTCCGTCCGCCTCTTCTTGCTTGCCGAGCTGGATCACTCCATACTGGCTTACCAATCCAATAAACCCGTTTTCGTGCTGGTGCGTGATCTCATAGTCCACATCCGCCCATTCGGTGCCGTTGTTTTTAATGGTTATGGTCTGGTATCCATTTTCCTGTACTCCGTCAAAGGTGAATTCTGCGGTTGAGTAAGCTACCCCATCCGGGATGAGCCATGTGATTGATCCGCTACTATACATGTCATCCTCTTCCAGTACCGGCTCTCCATCTACAATCGCGTCATAATAAATAGACGGTTCATCGGAAAATATCAGTCTTTTCGGCTCATCACTATATAAAATTTCTGCCACCCTCCGGCGGAACTCGCTTAATTCCCTTGCTGTGGAATTTGCAATCTGGAATTCCATCACGATCTGCTTCGGAGAGTATGTGGAATACAGAAATTCTCCAGCATTTATGTTTTCGATACTTCTCGTATTGTTTGCTATGGATGGCGTTAAATTCCGGTCAAGCCTTGTAATCTTAACCGGAATCTCCACGCCACCGTAGGTTGCTTTAAGTAGTCCCAATCCTTTCCCCTCCTAATAACTTTTCAAAATTGTCCATCTTTTTAATCATCGGCCTTGCATATCCTACCGTCTGCTGCGCAACGACCTTTCCGTCCAGCGTTGTTGTGAGGTTTATATTTAGGTTTATATCCTTTTCGCCCATAATCTCTAAGATGGATTCCTGTATAAACCCCTTTAACGATCGCAGTGGTGTGATCGCTTCTGCTTCTCTTTCCGCAGCCCCTCCGATTCCTCCGGACGGCATCTGGAATAATGCTGGTTTGGTAAGGATTCCACCGTCTTTAAACCATTTCACATCCAACATCGGCAGACTTGGTAATAAATCGGACAGATTGATGTCTCCGATACCATTCTCATATCCCACTCCACGATAAGCAGCCGCAAGACTTCCGTATCTTGAAACCGCATATCGGATGGACGCAAGCATGTTAGATAATGGATCGTAGATATTTTTATCGTATCCCGGCATTGCATAAGCTCTAAAAGTCGGATCAATAACCTGCATCAAACCTTTAGATGGAGTACCATTAACTGCGTTGATATCCCAGTTGTTGATTGCATTCGGGTTTCCACCGGATTCTGTCTGCATCTGGTACAACAATCTCTGTAAATTTGCTTCTGAATACTGCCCTGTCATCTGCAGTGCTCTTGTTGCAAGCGTTCTCCACTGCTCCACACCAGCACTCGGATTGTAATTAACGTTCGATTGCGTATCAAAAATTCCTTTTACAAATCCGACCACGCTGTCTAACACCGTATTCACTGCTCCTTTCGCCACGGAAATCCAAGGTTCGAATGCTCCAGACAAATCCGTAAATTTATCGATTGCAATCTGCACAATTTTACTCGGGTGAGTAATATAGTCCCACACGCTTCCGGTAAAGTCTTTAACTGTATCCCAGATCCCTCCAAAAAAGTCACCGATTCCGCTCGCAAAATGCGGGAGTTCTTCCAGAAAACTCTTCGTCTGGTTTGCTGGCATGATTTTCGTCCCTTTTTCCAGTGGCAGAACTACGTCACGTCCCTCTGGAATAAACGGTTTTCCGTCCGGAGGTATAATCATTTCTTTATATGTAGATCCTTTCTGGTCATTCACGATACCAAGCGTGTCTTTCTGGATGCCACCTGTTCCTCTTGCGAACTTCGGAACTTCCCACAATGCAAATTGTTTGTCTGATCCTACTTTATCAAGCACCCAGTTCACACCGTTAATCACGCCGTTTACCGCTCCGCCAATCGGATTTACGATTGCCTGTGCAATTCCTTTTACAATTCCACCAAGCGTGTCCTTTAGTCTGTTAAAACCGTCTTTGATAAATTTCCATACAGACGAGAATGCATCCATAGCTTTTTCTTTGATTGAATCCCAAATTCCGCCAAGTGTATTCTTAATGTCATTCCATACTCCAGTTGCCGTGTTTTTTATACCATTCCATGTATCAGTAAAAAAATTCGCAACAGGGATAAAAATAGCACTTGCCGTGTCTTTTATCCAATTCCATGCGCTTTTTAATGCAAATTTTATTACTTCCCATACTGTATAAATAACAGCTTGAATCGCGTACATAACCGCACCGATCGTTCCCTCGATAAATTTCAGAGGTCCTTCTATTACGTTATAAATCTGCTCCCAGATATCAGCAAAGAAATCCTTAATGCCGTTCCACACTCCCTGGATTTTTTCCGATATAGAGTCCCATAATCCAGACATCCAATCTTTAAATGCATTCCATTTTTCGGACAGCCAGTCTGTGATATCTCCCCAGTTTTTTATTACTGCCACAACTGCTGCAACCACTGCAATAATTCCGGCAATAATTCCGGCTACTGGTAATAGCACTCCTGTCAAGAATGCCATTGCACCTCCAGCCGCTGCTATTCCACCAGCTACAACCGCAAGAATCGGTAGTAAAGCCGAAATCACCATTGCAATCCCACCGATTACGACTATAATAGTCTTGCTTGTTCCAGAAAGACTGCTAAACCACTTTGCAACTTTCTGAATGATAGGAACAAGTGCTTCCAGAATTGGGGCTACTGCTTCTGAAATGGCACTCCCAAACTCAGCCATGGCCAACTTTACGTTATTTAGCGCAACCGTTTCTTCGTCAATCGGGTCTAAGGTATTGCTGAAAGTCGTTTCCACAGTCCCCTGACTGTCTGAGGCAGCGCCTCCTAGGTCGTTCAGGTTTAGAACCCCTCTTTGGATGGCATCTACCATCCTCACAGCACCTTTTGTTCCGAATACCTCGGCGGCGGCGTTTAATGCTTCCGTCTGATCAGTCGCATTCAAAATTTTATCCTGCGTTTCTGCCAAACCGTCAGTGAGTGATTTCCCGTCTTTTGCATAATTTACCGCTGCCTTTGATAAGCTGCTTAATGCGGCAGACCCGTTTACTCCTGCCTGCTCAAACGCCCCCAACAGCTTTACTGAGTCCGAGAAACTCAATCCCAATTCTTGTAGCTGTGGTGCTCCTTCAATCGCTTTCTGAAATAGATCGTCTACAGATACGCCCGTGTCTTGCGCTGTTTTTGCAACATCATCAAGTACGCTGTCTAGATCATCACTCGACATGTGGAATACGCTAATCGCCTGTTTTGCATTTTGCGTTGATGCTACCACATCGGATCCAGTAATTTCCGAAAACTTCAACATTTTTTCAGATGCATGTTGTAATTTTTCATCGGTGAACCCGAACTGCGTATTCATCTCCCCAATTACTTTTCCGATGTTTTCAAGGTTGTCTATCGGAAGGCTGGACGCAATGCTTTTATAGACATTATCCATTCCTTCAGCAAGCTTCCCTGTAGCACCTGTCGCTGTTATGATTGCATCAGATCCGGCATCTACCTCATTAAATGCTTCTTTTGCGTTGTCACTAAACTCTTTTATCTTCTGCCCTGCATCTGCTATGATTTCAGCGGCTTGCATCATGTTTCCTGCAACAATTCCTTTTCCGATACCGTCCAGTGCTTCTCCTGCCTCACCTGAATTCTTCTTCATCTCGTTCAGGTCGTTGTTCACTTCATCAATACTCGCCCCGTCATCTACCTTATTCAATGTAGCTTTCATCTTTGACAGGTCAGTTTCTGCCCCAAACGCTTCTTTTCCTATCTTGTTAAGCGCTACTGTCAGATCGTCACTGTTCGCCGTTCCATTTTTTATGGCATTCGTCAGCCTCGTTCCGAGGATGTCCTGAAAATCATCTAGGGACTTTCCGGTTGCTTCAAACAGCGTCTGCAACTGCTTCGTGCTTTCTTTTAGGGATTTCTGCTCAGTCTCCATTCGACTAATCTGCGTGGTGTAAGATTTTAAATCCTGTTCCGTCTTCGCAATTTCCCTCTGAAATTCTCGGTATTCTTCTGCTCCAATGTCACCAGATTTGAACTTCTTTTCTACTTCTCCCTGTGCCTGCTTTAAGGCTTCCAGCTTTTCCTTGGTATTTTCGACCTGTTTACTTAATAACTCCTGTTTCTGTGCAAGCAACTGCGTATTCTTCGGGTCAAATTTTAATAATTTATTTACAGAGCTTAATTCGCTACCAAGACTTTTTGATGTATCTTCCGCGGATTTCAAAGCTTTGCTGAGTGCCGTTGTATCCGCACCGAATTTAATTGTGATTCCTTTTATTTTGCTATTCGCCACTTTCTCACCTCTTTAAAAATTATCAAAATCTTCCTGTGTTGCTTTTCTCGCAGTAGGATTTTCATCTTTTTTCTGGTTGTCTATATACTCTTGTACATAGTCCAGACAGTCACCGATTGTCATTTCTTCCATGTCTTCGCTGGTCAGTCCAACCTGTCGGCAAACATAAAAAAAAGACTCATTTGTGAACAGCTCTCCACTTGATGAATCTTTATCATTTATTTTTTTTTACTTGTTGGCATGGTGTCTGTAAGCAGATCCTTTACTTCTCCCATGATTTCATTGAGCGGGAATACTTCGAATCCATCCAACCACTCCAATGGATCAGGAATCGTCCTATCTGCTGTTTTAGCCATTGTCCAGATGATGTCATAAAATACTTCCATGTCCATGTGGTCAAGAGAAGCAAAAGAAATATCCTGTATTCCAAAATTCCTTTTCGTTCCTTTTCCAAACACTTTCGCTACTTTCATCAGGTCTGCAAAATAATCTCTTCCAAACTGCGCTTTATATCGTTTCGGCAATGCTGCCGTTGATTTTAATTTCACTTGTTTTTCGTCAATGTAAATTGTTTTTTCCATAACATCCTCCACTTTTTCTATTTGGGCAGATCGCTCCGCCCTTTATTTCGCTTTACCTACTTTTGCCTTTCCAATCTTCCCCCTGCCTACCAAGGCGAGGTCTTCAGGGGGTGCTATTCCCCCGATTTTTCATATACTGTTGTATACCAAGAGTTATATGTTGCTTCATCAACTCCTGCTGCTGTGGATGCTTTAACTAAGTTGTCTGTCGGTCTCGGACTTGCCACAAGCGAAAGTTCTGTTGTGTTCGGTTCTCCACTGTCTTTTGTTGTACTTCCGACAGATGGTCTGTTTACAGAGCAGTAATAAAAGAGGTGTCTAGTTGCCTTGGCATCTCCCTGAAATTCAAACATCAGTGCGATATTCGCTACCTGTGCGTCAGAGTTTTCGAGAATCACTCCTTTTTCTGTTTTCTCCTCTTTTAACACTTCTGTGCGGAAATCTTCTGGAACTCTCGCAAGCGTCAGAGTACCTTCGTATCCCTGATTGTTTGCGTTTGTGTAATAATCAATGTCATCAGCTTTAAATCGGATCAGATCACCACTCTTGTCGAATGTGATGCTTACCGCACCCGGCAATTTCTTCGGTGCACCGTACGTGATTTCTCCACTCTCATCCACTGTAACAACAGCGTAATAACAGTTTCTTAAGCCAAATTCCACTTTGTTTTCTTTTGCCTGTACAGCTTTTGTTGCTCCTGCCATATGTTACCTCCTATATATCAATTTCGTATGCTTTTAGATACATACCTTCAGAATCTAAAAAACTCTCGTACGATTCGTACGGGAGTTGATTATCGTTTAATAGTTGCTTTACCCTTTTTTCCAACTCGATATCTTTGTACTCAGTGTACACCTCAATCGTGACGGCATACCCTTCGTGATATACAATATCGTCTGCATAAAACGCCACATCCTCGTCCGCATAATACACGATGTACGGGAGAGCCGGAACTTGACCGGGAGCGAAACAGCGGTATGCGATTGGTAGATTCAATTCTTTTAAGATACCTTTTAAATCTGGCAATGTCATTTTCACAGTCTCCTTTCCAGCTCTTCAACATATTCCTTTATGGACTCCTGTTCCACTTCTTCAATGTGTGGGTATGCCTGTACTTCACCTATTTTTCTGCCGCCACGCTTCAACTGGTGTCCTTTTTCCAACAGATGGGCTAGGCGGTATGTTGGAGATTTGTTGTACACTGTTATTCCGTATTTATCGGTCGTCCTAGTCCAGTTTTTTGCGTAATCGCCTCCGTTTTTGCTCTTTGGGCTATTTTCTCTTAGTTTTTTTGCGGCTTTTCCAGACACGTTCATTGCGACTTTCTGTGTAGTTTCCTTAACTTCTTCTGTGTATTCTTCCATCTGCCGCATGATTTCTCTTGCCAGCCTGTCAGCACTTATACTCTCGCTCATTTTTCAATCCTTTCCGTACAGGTCAGTTCCAACTCTTCCATGCTGATTGGATACGTCTTAATCACTTTCAGCTTCTTTCCGCGAAATCGGATATACCTCTGCCCTTCATATTCATAAGGATGCACGATTAAAATCTCCGAAACTTCCATATTGTTCTGTCCAGCAAGATAGAATTCATTTCGGGACACTTTCTCTTTGCAGCACCAAATCTCCTGCTCCGCTTCAATCGGTACTTGCTGACCGATCTCATCCTCTTCATACCCATTGGCAGATATCAATACTACTTTTTCATCCCAAGTCCTCATTTTTGCACCGCCTTAATCATCAGATTGTTCAACCGAAACCTGATACTTCTAGGAATCACCCCATCTTCTGGATGATTGTACTTCCACGTAGCCCAATCCAATATAAGTAAGATGTGGTCATACCTCTCTTCCGTTATGTGAATACCATATACGTTTTCACATTCATCAAGGATTCCATCTATAATCGCATAAAGAACAGGATCCCTACTATTTGTAGAGATCCCAACCCTGTCTTTTAACAATTGGAACACAATCGCTCTCATAGCGTTTCCCTCTATTTACTTGCCATCTGTCCAGCTGCCTTTAATGCGTCAAGAAGTGCTTTGAATTCTGCCTTTGTCACATTCTCTCCTGCCGCTTCTGCTACAAGCGCAGCCTGTTTCACACCGCCCAGTGTTGTTTTGCTTGCTGCTGGAAGAGTGTAACTTGGTCCCGCAGGTCCCTGTGCGCCCGGATCTCCCTTGTCTCCTTTCGGTCCTACTGCTCCTGCTGGTCCTGCCGGTCCAACCTGCTCGTTCTTCACGCCCTGCTCTAACTTATTCAGTTTCTCCGCTGTAATAACGTCTCCATCACTCCATGTTGTTGGTGTATATGCCATATCTACTACCTCCGTTATATTATTTCGCTTTTCCTACTTTTGCCTTTCCGACTTTCCCTCTGCCAACTAAGGCTACATCGTCAGAGGGAATTATTCCCCCGGTGTGTATGTAATGTAGAATCCAGCGTCTGTATCCGTTTTCTTCACATCGTATCTTACAACTCCGGCAAGCAGTTTTCCGTAAATTTGATTGTCTACCCATTCAACGCTTGCCTGCTTACGGTCAAAAAATGTGCAGAATGATTTTGGGTCACCAACAAAACCTTTCAGTTCTCCAGCTCCTGCGATCATATCGTCGTCCAGAACAACTACCTCTCTTCCAAACAGCATTTTCCCACTTGCGGAAGTGATGGAATCTTGCAGTAGATATCTTCCGTTTTTGTCTTTCAGCTTGTCCAACTCGGCATACAGCGAAGCAGAAATGATAAATTTCACAGGATACACTTTTTTAATTTCTTTGTTTACCAAATCTTTCAACCCATCCAGCCCTGTAACACTTTTCGCTGTTGCACTCTTTAATACAGTTGCGATATCTGTATTTCTTGTATTTCTGGACTGGTCATTGATTTCATCCCGGATCAGACCTGTTACATCATAGTCAGCATCATCAATAGCCTCCTGAGAAATCGGAATATATCCTCTTCTTGTTGCGATGCTATAGTCGATATTTGAGATTTTTGGTTTGGAAAGCTCTGGGTTCTGTTCCAGTTCTTCAACAGTAGACATTTTACTTCCAGATTTCGCAATTACTGGATATTTTCCAGATGAACTGTTTACGCTTACATTCTTCACGTAATTTCCCAGATCCACTACATCTTCCGGCTTTTTCTGAACAGCCAGCATTTCTACCGGGATCAGGATTCCTGCATCTACTTCTTTAAAGCCCCCTTCTCTCACCTGCCCTTTTGATTTTACAAATGAGTTAATCGCACTTCTCATTTCTTCAATTTCTTCTTCATTTCTTCTACCCATGTCTTTTTTCTTCTCCCTTCTTTCCGGTGTTTTTTCATACTCCTTCATCTGCTCGCGAAGTTCAGATAATTTCGTCTCTAATTCACTTTTTCTTTCGTTGTGAGCATCTCTCTCCTGCTCGAACTTCTCGATCTCTCCATCAACAACACCTCTTTCCTCTTCGGTGTTCGCTTCACTGATCGATGTTTCCAGTTCCTTTTCTCTTGTTTCAAAATCTGCGTCTTTTCCACGCATTTCTTCCAGTTCCTTTTCTTTGTCTGCGATCTGTTTCGCAAGCATCAACTGTCTTAAAGCCATTACTTTTCTCCTTTCAGTCTTTTAATAGCGTTGTTTCTCCACTGCTCTACTTGTTTCTCTCTGTGCTGCTGCACCTGTGCATGTCTCGCCTGTACGCCCGTATCTTCATAAGCCGGGAATGTGCATACAGACACTTCGTGCAGATCAACTTCTCGTATTGTCCATTTCACAGTGCCATCATCTCTCCAGTCCGTTTCCTCACGCACGATGTTAAAACCAAACGAGCACTGATCCACATCTCCACGTTTTACCCTCTCATATAGGTTCATGGCGTCTGTGTCGTTTTCGTTAATATCGATCTCGCCCCATAGACCTCTTGTATCGGTTCTCAGATGTAAAGTTCCGACTTTTGTTCGTCCAAGTACAAGTGTGTCATCATGGTTTGTCAGAGCACGGATGTCGTTGCTCATGGTGTTCGCAAATGCTTCTGGTGCAATCTCTTCATAAGCTCCCGGCCACAACTCTGTTTCGGAATTAAAAACAGCGAAGTATCCGGAAATTGTTTTCTTTCCGTCTTCCGCTTCTCTTGTTTCAAATTCTGCTTTCCACGATCTGGTCAGGTTTTCCTTCTTTCGTTCCACTATTCATCACCTCCTCTTAGCTTTTTCTGCTCCCCGATCATCCCCTGCGGAATAAAGTTTTCAAGGATAATCAGATCATTCAATCCGTCCTTCGGAGAGTCACCAATCAGATTCAGTACATCATTTCCTGTGTAGATCCCTCGGATATATAGGTTCATTCCGATTTCCGCAAGCTCCTTGGTGTCATAAGCCATCAGGCTTTTCGAGTTGCATTTAAAGTACCAATGCGGGCTCTGAATCAAACCTTTCGTAAGTGTCTGCTGGAATACGTCCGCAATCGACTTCACCCGCGTACGGACAAAGTTGTTGTATTCATCTTTGTTAAAACTTCCGACCCCAAGAAAAAAAGGCGGCACATCCAACAGGGATGCTACCGTCCTCTTGTCAATCTCGACCGATTCATTTATTGCGATATCCTTAAGGGATAGTGGTTTTACCTCGGATACCTCCAGTAATTCCGCAGGTATGATCCACGGCTCACCCGGTTTCGATTCTTTCAAATATTTTTCTTTAATTTGCTTTCTTCCGGCTTCGCTTGCAAAATCTTCCGACATTGCATCCACCTTCACAATGACGTTTGGCATATACTGTCCGCTCATAAAAGATTTCTTTGTTGCATTTGCCTGTTTCAAATTCGATGCAATATCCTTCAAAGCAAGCCTGTAGCCCGTACCCTTCCACGGATACTCCGGATTCGGGTTGATTGCAAAGTGCAGCACTTCGCTCGGATCATATTCTTTACTGCCGTAAATGATCTTATATCCCGTCAGCGTCTCTTCAAAACTTGTCATGGACGGCTTTAATGGAATTAATTCATCAATATAACCATCCCTCATCACCGGGAGCACAACTGCGTTCCCGTCACCCGGCAAGAGCATTGAGTAAACAATGTTGTAAACCCACGCTTTTCTCGTCATCAGCGAATACGGATTAATGTCAATCTTCCGTGATAGCTCATTCTTAATCCGGATGTCTCCATGCGGGCCATTCTCCATCAGGTGAATTGTCATACCGGAAACCAGATCCGCAATTTTCTGACACGCCGCCCGAATTTCCGGGTTCTGCGCCAGCGTTGTGTACCCGGAAGGCAATAAAAAATCAGAGAACGTAGCTCCCTGATACACAAATACTTTATTCTGTGGTTCTGATCTGATACTCTTCTGCTTCTTTTTCTTTGCCATTTTAGCCTCCTATTCTTCGTCTTCTGCAAAAATCAGTCTCCCGTTTTCAGCTCTTCCAAGGCAAGTATATTTTCTGTCAATAAAATCATCCTTATTTTTAGCATGATATATATCAGTCGTATGTTTGCAATCTCCACTACATTTCTCGCATCTTTTCCCATCGCATAAATAAAGGATTTCGCATTCTGTTCTCATGTCCATTCTCTCACCTATTCTCTCTTTAACCATTTATTTGCTGCATTTCCAAGTGCCATGTCGTCCAGCATCTGGCAGCACGAAAATACCCCTGCATCGAATAAGTCAATTCGTCTTACACCGCCGTCCCCGTCTACCTTTTCGTACTGGATCATGTCATCCACTTTTTCAATCGCCCGTACATTCTGCACACAATACTCAAAAGCATCCGAATGCAGGTAATAGAATTTCTTATTCTTTACTTTTACCTCAATATGTCGGAATCCCTCGGATTTTACATAGAAGTACTGTGGCTGATCTTGAATTTTAAATCCTGCTTTTTTCATTTTCAGGAAAAATTCACGTCCAAACTTCTTGTCGAATCCAACAATTTTGATTTTGAATCCCATCTTTTTCATGGAGATAAACCAGTTCACAATGTCATCGGGAAGCACCGTGGCTGTATTACTCATCGTCAGCCATCCATCCTCTTCCCAACCAAACAGTGGGATACCATCTTCATCCGCTTTTTTAATTGCTGCTGCCCTTGGGAAGAAAGCGTGTGTAATACAGATATCCACGTCTTTATATGTTCCATAAATTGCACCTGCAGTTAAATCGTGAAGTTTTGACAAATCAGCGCCACCGTACCATGTGATCGGCAGTTTTGCCAACTCTTCCAACGACCAGTTGTATAAATCATCCGATGTTCTAAATTCGTTGATATCAAAATATGCGTTCAGAGCATTTGTAAAGATATTTAATGTCTTATTCAAATATTCCGCTCTTAACTGCGGTTCATTCATTGCCTGCGCTGCATCATCCAGAAGTTCACTAACCGTAACAGTGACCCCGATAGACGGTGTACACATCTGCAGTACTTCCGGATCATCCAGTGTTGTAATCTCACCTTTGCTGTTTAATACATTTCCCTCTTTATCTTGATCTGCTTTGCAGATAAAAATAAAATAGGAATCATATGCCTTATCTGTAATTGTTCCGTTCAAAACATCATGAAGAGTCTTAATCCTATTTGCAAGGAATCCATCTGGAATATCTCCAGCGGTAGAAATACCAATCAACAATTTGTTCCGATATGCTTTCATAGCGTTTTTCATCAGGATATATTTCTTTGCACCAGCCCTTTTCCATGAATGTAACTCATCCAGAATCAGGCAGTTACAGTTCAGAGAGTCCAATTTATCCTCTTGGTTGGCAATCGCATACATTTCTGCGGTACCATCTCCGAAATCAATACGGATGGAGTGTTCCTGATTGTTGTTTCGGATTCTCAGCTTATCAACATCTCCTCGTAAAGTCTCAACGTTATCTACCAAAAATCCAAAACTCTCCATTGTCTGCTTTACAGAGTTTGCAACAATGTATGTCTTTGCGCCGGAACATCTATCCAAAATACTCTTTGCATCAGCAAGCGCAGCACTAAAGGATGTTTTCCCCTGTTTTCTCGGTAAAAAAATAAGCGCTTCGTTGAAACGCCTGATGTCTGTTCCTTTTCGAAAGAATCCAAACAGATTCACACATACAAATTTTTGCCAGTCGGTCAGCAACATGGGAGTGCCCTTGAAGCTGACTCCATTCTTGTCCTCGCCCTGTACATGGTGGATAGTCTCCTCAATCAAATCGATCACAAAATCAAATTGATCGCTACGAAAATCCAAATCATCTCTTTCAAGGTCTGTCAGAAATCTCCTGCACGCAAGAACTCGATCCTCATTTGCAAGTATCCTTTTATTTGCAATATCCTCCGCATAGCGAACAGCCGTATCGAAATGCGGACTGTTAATATGGGATAAGTCCATTTACTTCCCCTGTTGTTTTTCCAGTAATAATGCAAATGCAGATTTCTCTTTTTTCGGCTGTTCAATCTCCGCATTGTACGTTTTTGCATTTAGCATCAGTCTGTCAGAATACGTCCCAATATCTTTTCGGAGGTTTTCAAGACTCACGAGAATAGGGCTTTTTTTACCCCCACTTTTCTCCGTGTCCAGAATCACTTCATATTCAGACTCTTCAAACTTCTTGCTCAGCACATTGTACTGGTAAATCATATCTGCATAGATCTCAATGACCTGTTTGTACTGCACTTTGTAGGTTCCGAGCTCTTTCATGTATTTAACTGTTCTGTCAATAATTGTTTGCCTTTGCGGTATGTATCTTGCCACCTATTCTCACCTCCCTATCTGCCGGAAAATTTATTTTCAGAATCCCGCGCTATTGGAAAGAGTCCTCTCTCCCGATTCTCCTGAGACATTTTTAATCTTCAAAAGGGAGGGGGGATATCTGGATCTCTTTGACTTCCATTTCCATTCCGACTCTATCTTTAAACCATTTGACCATGCTGTCTGCCTTTTCTTTGCCCAATGTAACTATATTTATTTTCACTGTTTCAAATTTGAGTCCACCGCTGATACTGTATCTGGTGTATACATCTCCTTCGCAACACTCCATGCACGTCTTGACAATCTCCTCGATTACGTTCATCACTTCGTATCCGTAGTCACTTACTTTCCCTTTCCATCGGATTGCATACATCTTGATTTCTTCCATGCTTCAAACTCCCTTCTCCTTTTCCTCTGCCAGTACATTCCAAGGCTTGTTACCTCATCCGTCTTCCTGTCGTGCATCCGGTCATGTTGCGCTGTAGACATACTGATGAGATTCCAGTCAATCAGTGCAAGATCTGGATATTCTTCCAATGGATAGATATGGTGCACTGTCGTAGCTTCTGCGTATTTACCGTATCTCTTAGACTCCTGACACTGGTATGCGTCACGCCTTAGAATGTGTTCTCTTTTCTTTTTCCACTTTCGGCTTTCGTAAAACTTTCCCATGTCTCTTCCCTTCAATCAACTCCCCGCAGTCCTTACATTTCCACGTATGCTCCGTGATAAAGCTGCCATCATTCTGTCTTACAAGATCTGTGCTGACATATTCTGTCTTGTCATGCTTACATAACATTCTTTTGATAATACCCATGCTTTACTCCTTTAGTGCATAATAAAAGCACCCATCTCTGGATGCTAAGAATTTAGGACTACTGCTAATACGCTTGAATACGACTACAAAAAACACAATCAAAATCTATAAGAAAAGGGGAACTTGCAGTAGTCCACAATCCGGACAACGGGAATCGAACCCGTGACACACAGCTTATAAGGCTGCTGCTCTAACCGACTGAGCTATGTCCGGTAGGATGCCTTTTATTGACATCCTTTACCCTATCCGCACTCGGGTACGCTGATTACACTAAATATAGATTGCTGAATCTATTTTTGTTTGTTTTGCAGATCTGCGGATATCTGCGTTTTGGTACCATTTGTGATGTAAAGCCGGTGTGCACTCCCCACAGCAACCCCCAGCTGGTAAGCCGCAAACCTTACATCACAAAGCCGTGTGCAGGGATCGAACCTGCTTGTCCCAACTGACCACGGCATAAAAACACCGCCAGACGAGAAAGGGAAAGTCCGGCGGTGTTCCGAATGTTTGGAAAGATTATTTTAGAACAATACACAATCGTTCTAGAATAATTATAGCATACTATTTTGTGAAAAGTGTGAAAGTTTAAGATAGTCACTTATTTTTTTCGACACGTAACTTCTATCAATATTCACTATCTCCGCAACTTCACTCTGCTTCTTCCCCTCAAGATAGTGCAACTCAAATATCTCTTTAATCTCCGGATCATCAATCCCATTTATGTAGTCTTCGACTTCTTCTTGCTCTTTCAGGATCCGCAGTCTGTCTGATTCTTTTCTCCTGATCTGCCGTCTTATATTCTCTTCTTCGTAAGGATCGTACATTTGGACAGACGTTCTCACTTCGGTGTACGGAAAATCTGCACTGGATCCCGTTACCTTCCCCATGACAACAGTCGATTCCCGTTCACAGAGTTCTTGTATCTGATTCTCAATCCGGATAAGTCTATCTTTGTTTGGTTTGTACTTTTTCAGTGTTCTCTTGTCCACTGGCAACACTCCCTTTCGTATCTACTCCCCATTTTCTTAAGCAATCCTCTACAGAGTACGCACCTCTTTGCATCCACTTTTTTGGCATTCTCTGTTGGTTCATGTTCGGCCAGATCAGCAAAATGATCATCACGGTCTTGCTTCATCTCTTTCTTTCCGCGTCTGTGCTTTAAAGTCCCTCTCATATCTGTATCACCTCCATAATCTCCGCACTATCCAATCCAAAAACACCACAAAAAGCAGTATCGGGAAGCATGCCGCTACTAAATAATCCTCACACTCCAGCTCCACATCCTCTTCCAATCCTGTCTTTAGGGCAATCACTGTTCCAAGCCCCAGGATGTAATACAGGGCTAGGAATGCGATTGTGATTAAAATGTCCATGTTATTCCTCCTTGTATGGTTCTGGAAATGGCTGCCATGCAACAACTTCTTTCTTATTTGCTTCTATGAACTCATTATAAAATTCTTCGTAAATATACCATCGATCGTCTCTAACTCTGTAAAAACCACACTTAACAGCTCCATATGATGTTTGCACATTCAGCAATGGATAATATTTACCATCACCAGCTTCCGGCAATTTATCACTTACCGGAATCCAACCGTTTTTACTAGGGACATTTGTGTCATTAGCCAACTCTAAATACTTCTTCATTTTATGAATTGCTTGCACTATCACGCCATCATCACAATTGCATATACCATCTTCCACGTCACAGCAAGCACCTTCGCATTGATTAAAGCATTTTTCATTTTCTTCTATTAGTTCTTTGATCGCTACAATTTCTTTTTCTTCCAAAATCTTCTCTAATACGTTCATTCCACATTCTCCTTATCCACATACTTCTCTACGACATCCACTGCGCAAGTCAGCCCATAAATATAGCTTTCCAATTCTTCCGCTGTTTTGCTTGTTCCGTATCTTCGCTTTTCTTCTTTCAAAGTTTCGTAGGCGTCATTTTTCATGCTTTCGATTTCTTCCACGATTTTCTCTAATACGTTCATCACTCCACCTCCAACAAATCAAGCCATTCTTCCAATGTCTCTTTTGTAATTTCCAACCACGAACCATCATCTACAGCATCAAGATGAACATGATCAGAACCACCAATCATCATGTGACCACTTTCGTCTAGCTCGTAAATTTTCCCTTCTTCAATCACAATTGTATCGTTTTCGATTAAGAAACCATCATCGTCGTATTTATCTACGCAGAAAGTTTTCTTGCACTTATATCTCTTACTCATTTTCCTTTCCTCCGTTCTGTCGCATCTGTTCAATGTAAATATCTGTTGCACACCTTACAATTTCTGGTTTCATGCCATCGTAATCAGTGCCTTTGTAGAAATTCTTGTTACACGATCTTTTAATCATGCACAGGATATCTTCAAATGTTTGTTCTCTCATCTTTTCGCTCCACTTCATTGTTGTATTTCAGGCACTTTCCATCCTTGTACGCTACGCATTTCTCTTTAATACACGGATTCAACACTGGTCTGACAAAATCTCCATTCCCAATAAGCATTGCTTTTACCTCTTCTTTTCCCGTTAAATCAGGGCAAAATAAAATCATCACTCCACCTCCTCATATTCCGGACACTCCACACAATACTCATACCGGTCCATTCTTGCACACTGCTCTTTGCACACTTCGTTTTCTGGGCATTCTATGCAGCAATAATCGTGTCCGCATATACTTGTTAATTTGCATCTTCCCATCATGGTTATTCCTCACTCCAATCTATTTTCTGTCCGCAATTCGGGCAGTAGAAATGTTCATATCCTTTTTCGCAAATATATTCACTTTTGCACGTAGGGCATTTAAAGTTAATGTCACCAAGTATGTAGTCCATTATATTCGGCTTCTTCGCCGTATCTCGCTCTTTCAGTTCCTGCATCTGCTCCAGCAGCTTTGCGCAATTGTTATATTGGTTCAAAATATCGCACACAAACCGTCCCATCTTGCACTCTGCGCATTTATCTTCCAGTTGCTCTCCGCTTAGCTGGTTCGGATACTTACACAGGTTGTCGCAGATATGCTCCATCATTTCCGTTGTGATCCCGTCCATCCATGTTTCTTCTGTTTTTGGCATTAGTCATTCCTCCGCAATAAAGTCTTCCATTCTCATTTGCCCTGGTATGTTTTCGTCTTCCATCCACCAAAGAAATACCTCTTCCCCTGTCGTCCACTTACATTCTTTTCCTCTTCGTTCACGTTCTTTCAACATCCTGTCGAAAGCATTTATATACAATTGCTTATACTTTGGAAAATCTGCAAACTCTTTGTAACGCTTCTTGCCTGCCATCGGACATCCGATGCAACCAACACGATCATATCCGCACTGGTACAGCTCGCACGTCTCTATTTTCTCGGAATTTATATATCCCCAGATATCACTATGCGTCCAATCTATGATAGGATTTACAATCATTTTTTTCTGCTGCATACATAGCTCACTCATCCGTCTTCGTGCATCGTTATCCTCCATCAGCATTATCTTCGTAAATTTTTCTTTCTCTTTTTGGGTTTGTCCGAGCTTTTCAAACTCTTCCCTTTTCAATCTGGAAGTACTTTCGTCCCATCTTACTCCGGTTGCGATATACCGGTTTGCACATCCAGTTTCTTTCAGCGTAGAGCAACAGTATCTTACAATTCTTGTCGGCGGGATAAGCTTTTCTGGAATTAAGCTCCACATGCTAATCAATTTTCCTTTATAGCGTGGTTTTTCTATTTCGCACCTAATTCCATGCAGTTCCAGTTCTCGGAATACCTTCCGGATATGCCGAACTGTCTGTGGCGCATCTGCCGTTGTATGGCTGTTATGCACTTCAAACGGGATTCCGGATCGCTTAAAAATCTCTAACATCACATCACTATCTTTTCCTCCGCTGTATGTGCAAATAAGCGGTCTACCATAGTGATGCAGACTCATTTCACTTGCCATTTTAATTCTTTCGATTGCTTTTTTCTCTTTATCCATTTTCTCAGAAGCCCGGTATACCCTTGCCCCGGCCGGAGGCTGGCTCCTTTCTATTTTTCGCTTATTTTCTTCTTTTCCTCTCCGTGTTTTCCTCATCCATTAATCTTTTTTCCCTATCGCTTCGCCAGCTCCCTAACCAGTTCATCATTCCCTTTTTTCGTAAGGCCTTCATTACATGTGCAATCCGGATATACACAGCGGAAACAATCCGGATATTTACAGAGCGGCTTTGAAATTTTCGTTCGATTCATTTCCAGTTTTCTCTTGGTCTCCAGCAGATCCGGTACCTGGACCTGTCTTCTGCTGCCCGCTTCCGCAAACCAGATCAATCCCGATCTCTCCAGATATGCCCGAAAACAAATCTCATTTTTCTCAATCTGAAACATAACTTTCATGTACACCCACACCTCATGCACATCCATCCCGTCAAATAAAAGTTCCTGTATCCTGGATTCGTATTTCTCGTAACCTTCCACTACTCAATCACTTCCATTTCTCTTATTGAGACTTCATAAGCTGTTCTCTCGCTGTCGCCTTTTACATAAATCCTGCTCTGTATCATTCCCATGGCTCTCACTTTTGTTCCGACTGGAAGCCCTGCTGCCAGCCTTGCGTTCGAATACCAGCAAATTGCCGGGAGATAATCACTTTTTCTGTGTTTCCTGTTTACTGCAATTAAAATATCCGTGATTTCTTTTCCGAGTGGTGTCTCTCGATAGAGCGGCTGTTTACAGATATATCCAATCAGATCAATTCTGTTTTGATCCGCTTCACCAGCTTCGCTGATTCCTTTTACAAATACATACAATTTCAAATGATTTCTTTCTCCATCCTTTTCATTGTAAGATCTGTATTCTCCAAAGATTGTAATTCTCCCTCCTACATTATCCCGAATCTCCTGCACTATCTGCTCCGGCACCTGAATCGGTATGACATCCATGTTTCCACTTGTCCGCATGACTTCTATAGTTGATTTATAGATCTTTCTTCTGTCTGGTGAAGTCAATAAATACTCTGGTGTTTCCATAATTTTTCCTGTGATCTTTACTGTGTTGTTTTCCATCTTTTTCTCCTATATTGCATATTCCGCTGATACCCGTCATGGTATTACTCCATTTCCAGCCCGCTCAGCGCTTTCAAGATTCTTCCATCCATGTTATCTTCATTTGCCGGTGTTTTTACAGTCAATAACATTCCAGTCTCATTTACCCACAGGACGAAATATCCCATTCCCATAGGTCCTGTCGGAAAGTCTTCATACTCACCTGTTTCGGATAGGCTTACCAATTCCAGAATTTGATCTGGTATGTAACTCATCTCTTTTGTCTCTACATTCTGTAACACTGCCATTCCCCTGTATTTGATTTCTGTATCCTCATACCGGTCTCTGGCTGATAACCATTTCTTGTATTCCCACTCATCCCTTACTTTTAGCTCATACTGCTTTTCTCCTTTTTCATAGGCTCTGTATACTTCGCCCTCTTCCGGAAGATCCCCTACGAGTTCAATGACTGCTGCCTTATTCTTGCTTGTAAAGTCCTTCTCGTATACAAATAATATCCAATAGGCTCCCTGTATGAAGTACATTTCCTCTTTCTTCCCTACAGTGAGTCCTGCACCTTTCCATGCATCCTTCAATATTCTCTTAAATATGCTCGTCTTAATAAACATGATGCTCCTTTCCTCTCCCAGAGTTATCTGGGAGATAATGTAATGGCTTACGACAGGTTTTGTGACGTACCTGCTGTTGTATCTTCACGGCACTTGGCCGGAGATGCTATAAAAATTGGAATCCTGGATGTCCTTCTTTCTGCTTTTCATTTTGCGGTTCTTTCATCAACTCCTGCTGATCCAGATAATTTTTCTTGCTGATCTTCATCCAGTCTTTCCGTGTGTGTGACTTTTCATATTCCCTCTGTGCGATCTCGCAAAGCAGTTCTCTTGTCTTTCTGCAATTATGTACAGCTTCTTTCCCACTTTTATGGTGCGGTTCACACAAATACACTTTCAATCCCTCGGCTTCCGATAGAATTCTCATCCCGGATCCAAACAATACATGGTGTTCCTCCGTATACTGCTGCCGATAGTCTCCATACAGATTGGCACAGAGATAGCACACGCCCTTTTCTGTGTTCAAAATGCTTTTCGGATGGCTGATTCTCTTTTTCTTCTTTTTCGGCTTAGGAAACGCCATATCACTATAATCAATACTCATAAAGTAATCACTTTCTTTTTCCAGTTGTCCCATCCGCCTTTTGGCCAGGCAAATTCTTTCTTCAGAAGCTGGATGATTTTATCCGGATCCCCGGATTTTAAGATGTCTTCTATGACTTCCCCTTCCTGAACCACCTCTTCTGTGATCTCATGTACCTGTTTTTCTTCTTCCGGAAGATTCATAACCGGAGCATCCGGCATCAGTTCCGGATAATCTTCCACTTCCATCTGTCCCGGAATCTGTTCTTCTGTTTCTTTTGGCTCTTCCAAAGTTTCCTGTGCTTTTGCAGGTTCTGCCTTTTTCTTTAATGGTTCCGTCTTTAAGACTTCCCTCTCTTTCTTTTCTCTCAGCGGCACCTGATAAACTCTTTCATAGGCTTCTGAATCAGACAGCTTCCTGCCTTCCGGATAAAAAGTCTGTTCAAATGTTTTGGCCAACTCCAGATAGCTGATCTCTTCCGGTTCTCCCCTGCCATTGTATGGCATGATCCGAATCTGAAATTCACTGAAGAGCGCATTTGCAAATTGCATCCGAAACATCCGGAATTTTGTTGGAGCTACAATTCCCATGATCTCCCTGTTGATCACACTTTCCTCTTTTGGCTCGTCTTCCCATATCCATTTATGCATTTTCTCAAAGCAGCCTTTTCCTTCTCCTTTGAAAAATTCATACACCAATGTTTCCGTCCAGCTTCCCTGATGTTCTTCTGGTGCGATGTCGCACAGGCTCATCTGCGGCGAATAACGATCTTCTGTTTCCCGGATGACCTCTTTTACCTCCCGGATTTCCCGTACCGTGGCATCTCTTGGTACCACTTCCCGCACTTCTTCCGGCAATGCCAACATTTCAGACAGCTTACTGCTGCCATATCCCCGGTATTTCTCCTGAATTTCCGGGCTGTTCCCATCAATACTGTATGTATCATTGATCTGCATGAACCGAATTGCCCACGTCCTGCTGATATTGAAGGTTTCCTTTGCAAACTCAAAAACATCTGCATACCCCTTCTCTTTATAAAACTCTGCATCTCTGGTCTTTTTTAAGAGATACCCGACTTTAATGTATCCCTCTGCTATATGTTCCAGTTCTTTTCGTAATGCAATTTCTACTCCCTGCAGTGTACTGATTGTCTGTAATTCTTCCATCTATCCTGCTTTCCTTTCTGTACTCCTGAGCTTCTTTCTTTGGAACAGCTCGACAAATTCTTTCACTTCCTCTGTCATAGGTCCGTTATATTTTGCCCTGCACTGGATCATCACCCCATTGTTTACCTCCATCGTGTAAAACGGTGTTTCCGGATTCTGCTTCTTTCGCAGGAACAGAATCGTTGTCTCCCCTTTGGCCACCCGGTCAATATACGTGGCAACGCAATGATGCATGGCATTTCCCTCCTGCCGGATTTCA
>ERZ834433.879-NODE-879-length-29456-cov-12.312302_pt1 | contig 29456 bp, 20 predicted proteins | sample MGYA00519948_ERZ834433 | MGnify/ENA primary metagenome ERZ834433 (study PRJEB31850, sample SAMEA3708752) | human gut metagenome | biome: human gut; feature: human-associated habitat; material: faeces | place: China | collected 2014 ...
GATTGGCGAAAATACGTTGGTGAAAATGGTGAAAAATATATTGACGCTAACACCCGGGGCAGGGAAAGTGCGACGAGGCGGACGCGGAGAGGGCCGCCCGCGCGGCGATGTCCGGCTCGAAGCTCGGGACCCCCAAGAGCCAGGACGGGTGGGTCGACGGGGTGCGCTGCATGCTCACGGCGCGCTCCGGGGCGGTGAAGGCGCGGACCTCGGCGATAAACACCGCGAGGTCGCTGCTCACCACCGCGCCGGAGGGGCTCAGGTCGAGGTTCCGCGGCATGGGAGGGCCGAGGCTGATGGAGGAGCTCCCCTCCGTGCGCGCCGAGGGCGCGCTGGGCGCCGCGCTCGGCGCGCTGGCGGACCTGTGGGAGGCGGCGCGCGACGCGGCGCTCGACATGGAGCGCGCGATCGAGGCGTCCCTGGAGGAGAACTGCCCCGCGCTGCTGGCGATGTACGGGTGCGGGCTGTGAGCGCGGCCAAGCTCGCGGTCGCGGCCGGGGACAACCCGGGCAGGCTGCGCTCCGAGGCGTCGTTCGCGGCGATATGCGGGGCCTGCCCCATCCCCGCCTCGAGCGGCAAGACCGTGAGGCACAGGCTCAACAGGGGCGGCGACCGGCAGGCGAACAGCGCGCTGCACGAGATCGCGAGGCAGAGGGTCATGCGCGACCCCGAGACCGCCGAGTACGCCGAGAGGGCCAGGGGGCGGGGAAAGAGCGACAGGGAGGTCATGAGGTGCCTCAAGCGCTACGTGGCCAGGGAGGCGTACCGGGCGCTGATGCACCCGCACGAGATCAGGAGGCCCGAGGACGCCTCGGAGCTCGTGGCGGCCAGGCGCGCGGCGAAGGTCAGCCAGGTGAGGGCGGCGTCCATATTGGGAACCAGCGAGAAGTACATCTCGATGCTGGAGAGGGGCCAAAGGGAGCTCAAGCCCATAAGGAGGGCCTACGAGGCATGGGTCGAGGCCGGACTTCCGCTCGATTGGGACAGGCGGGCCTTCGAGGCCGAGCGCAAAATGGATTCTAAAAAACACCTTGCCAAATAGGAGCGTCAGACCAGAAACGCCCCCGTTCGTAGCTCCGAAGGAGCAGAACGGGGGCGTTTCATTGGTCGAGGACGTTTTCAGGGGTCAGCCCGTACGGCCTTCGGGCGAGTGCGTACGCTACTCAGCCATCTGAGCCTGGACGGCGGTGATGGCCACGACACCCACGATGTCGTCGGCAGAGCAGCCGCGCGACAGGTCGTTGACCGGCTTGGCGATGCCCTGCAGGATGGGGCCGTAGGCGTCGGCACCGGCGAAGCGCTGGACCAGCTTGTAGCCGATGTTGCCGGCCTCGAGGTCGGGGAACACGAGCACGTTGGCCTTGCCGGCGACAGAGGAGCCGGGAGCCTTGAGCTGAGCGACGGTGGGGACGATGGCAGCGTCGAGCTGCAGGTCGCCATCGATGGCGAGCTCGGGAGCCTTTTCCTTGCAGAACTTCACGGCCTCCTGGACCTTCTTGGCAACCTCGCCGCCGGCGGAGCCCATGGTGGAGTAGGAGAGCATGGCCACGTGCGGCTCAACGTTGCCCATGAAGGTGGACCAGGAGTGAGCGGAGGCGATGGCGATCTCGGAGAGCTCGTCGGAGGACGGGTTGATGTTGAGGCCGCAGTCGGCGAAGATCAGCGTGCCGTCGGTGCCGAACTGCGGGGTGTCGGTGCACATCACGAAGAAGGCCGAGACCAGCTTGGTGCCTGGGGCGGTCTTGAGAATCTGCAGCGCGGGGCGCAGGGTATCGGCGGTGGAGTGGCAGGCGCCGGAGACCAGGCCGTCGGCGTCGCCCATCTTGACCATCATAGTGCCAAAGTAGGTGGCGTCCATCACCTGGGCGCGAGCCTGCTCGATGGTAACGCCCTTCTTGGCGCGGAGCTCGGCAAACTTCTGTGCGTACTCCTCGTGCTTCTCGGCGTTGCGCGGATCGATGACGGTGGCGCCGGGGACGTTGATCTCGTTGGGATCGCCCAGGATGACGATGTTGGCCAGGCCTTCCTCGATGATTTTGTTTGCCGCGACGATGGTGCGCGGATCCTCGCCCTCGGGCAGGACGATGGTCTTAAGGTCGGCCTTGGCGGCAGACTTCATACGGTTTAGGAAATCGCTCATGTTACTCCTTGCAAGCGTTTCGCTAAGCTCCAGGCGCCCGGCTGTTCACGAATAAACCCGCTGCTAGCGGGTTTACCTTTCAATAATGTACGCCGCGGTGCTTGAGCTTTCCTTGTGTGGCAAGCTCATTATAGGACGCATTAGCGCTATAATCGCTCTGATAAATATGTCTCGAAGAATGTTCGAGAAAAGCCCAGCTAACGAGCCCGTGGCTTTTGACAAGGAGTATCGATGCAGATTACCTCAGGCCTGCCTGAAGGCTTTAACGCCGGCGCGTACGACATGATTGTCGTCGGTGCTGGATATGCCGGTGCCGTTTGCGCCCGCCGTCTTGCCGAGACCATCGGCTATCGTGTTGCCGTTTTGGAGCGCCGTAGCCACATTGCGGGCAATGCCTATGACTGCACTGACGAGGCCGGAATCCTGATCCACGAGTACGGTCCGCATATCTATCACACCTTTAACGAGCGCGTGCATAATTTCCTGTCGCGCTTTACCAAGTGGACGGATTATCAGCACAAGGTGCTCGCCAACATCAACGGTACCCTTATGCCCGTGCCCTTCAACCATGCGAGTCTCAAGCTCGCCTTTGGTGATGAGCGCGGCGAGGAGCTGTATCAGAAGCTCGTGGAGACCTTTGGCAAGGATGTCAAAGTGCCCATCATGGAGCTGCGTAAGAAGAACGACCCCGACTTGGCCGAGGTCGCCGATTACGTCTACGAGAACGTCTTTTTGCATTACACCATGAAGCAGTGGGGCCAGACGCCCGACCAGATCGATCCCTCGATCACCGGCCGCGTTCCCGTCTTTGTGGGCGACGATGACCGCTACTTCCCGCAGGCCCCCTTCCAGGGTATGCCGCAGGATGGCTACACGGCGCTGTTTGAGCATATGCTCGACCACGACCTGATTGATGTGTTCTGCGACGTGGATGCTCGCGATCTCTTCGAGATCGACGAGACAACCGTCAAGGTCGACGGCAAGGTCTACGGCGGCGAGATCGTCTATACCGGTCCGCTCGATGAGCTGTTCAACCTCGACCTGGGCGCGCTGCCGTACCGCACGCTCGACATGAAGTTCGAGACGCTCGATATGGATCAGTTCCAGCCCGTGGGCACCGTCAACTACACCACGAGCGAGGACTACACGCGTATCACCGAGTTCAAGAACATGACCGGTCAGGTTTTGCCCGGCAAGACCACCATCATGAAGGAGTACTCCAAGGCCTATACGCCCGGCTCGGGCGAGACGCCGTATTACGCCATTCTTGAGCCCGAGAACCGTGAGCTCTATGAGCGCTATCTTGAGCGCGTCCAGAACCTGACAAACTTCCACCCGGTGGGTCGTCTGGCCGAGTATCGTTACTACGATATGGATGCCGTGACCAATTCCGCCCTCGATCTTTCGGATGAGATTATCGCCTGCCATGCATAAAGTCATAACATTCGGTATTCCCTCGTATAACGCCGCCAAGGACATGGACCATTGCATCACCTCCATCTTGGAGGGGAGCAATTACGCCACCGATATCGAGATTATCGTGGTGGACGACGGCTCCAAGGACGAGACGGCCGCCAAGGCCGACGAGTGGGAGGCCCGTTATCCTGGAATCATCCGCGCGGTGCACCAGGAGAATGGCGGCCACGGTATTGCCGTCCTTTCGGGTCTGCGCGAGGCGCAGGGCACCTACTACAAGGTCGTCGACTCGGACGACTGGCTTGACGGCGCTGCCCTTTCGACCATGCTGTCGATTCTGCGCGGCTTTGAAGAGCGCGACCAGCGCGTTGACCTGTTTATCTCGAACTACGTGTACGAGAAGGTTTACGAGGGTACGCATACGGCCATTGGTTACAAGTTTGCCCTGCCTCGAAAAAAGATCTTTACCTGGGACCAGATCGGCCATTTCCGTTTGGACCAGAATCTGCTCATGCACAGCCTGTGCTATCGCACGGATGTGCTGCGCGAGTCCAACCTGCCCATGCCGCCGCACACGTTCTATGTGGACAACATCTACGCCTACGTGCCGCTGCCGCGTTGCAAGACCATGTACTACGCCGACATCGACCTCTATCGCTACTTTATCGGTCGCGAGGGCCAGAGTGTCAACGAGGCCACGATGGTCAAGCGTCTGGACCAGCAGTTCCGTGTTACGCGTATCATGATGGAGTCGTACCACCTGTACAGCGATGTCGAGTCGTCGCGTCTGCGTTCGTACATGATGGGCTACTTCACCATGATGATGGCGATCTGCTCGGTGCTCACCAAGCTTTCCGACGAGGATTGTGCCGATGAGCGTCTGAAGACGCTGTGGAATGATTTGAAGGCCTATGACGAGCGTATGTATCGTCGTGCACGTTACGGTGTGGTCGGCTTCTTCACTAACCTCCGCGGTCGTGCCGGAGACAAAACCACACTCGGCCTATACCGTCTTGCCTCAAAGATCTTCAAATTCAACTAACTGCTGAGTAATCGCTGCTGATAGGTTGACAGGGCCCCTTGGCCTTTAGTTTGCTACTGCGAACAGTCCTGCTCGCACGGAAAGCACATTGAGTGCTTTCCGGCTCGTGCGGAACTTGTAGCAAACTAAAGGCCAAGGGGCCTCTGCTATAAGAATCGATTGTCAGGTTATTTGAATTTGAAGATCTTCGACGCGCGGTACACAGGGGCCTGGGCTGAAAAGAATCTGGTTGGTAGGTTGCCCGGTGGGGTTTGGTTATGTTTGTCGCGAGTTCCGCACGAGCCGAAGAGCACTTAATGTGCTCTTCGTGCGAGCCAGGACTGTAGAGCAGCAAACATAACCAAAACCCACCGGGCAACCGGACGAGCTAGTTTACTTTGCGGCGCCGGGTATGCCGTGGGAGGTTTTGGCGTTTTTGGCTCCGTTTACGATGGCGGTCTGTAGGGCCCTTACGGCGAGCATGCCCAGCAGGTCTAGGGGAACGGCAGCGCTTGCCTGGGCGCCCAGTTTGCCGCTGGCGAGGGTGTAGATGGTGTCGCCGTCGTTGGTGGTATGCGTGGGGCGAATGGCGTGCGCGTAGGCGTCTGCTGCCATCTGGGAGACCTTGGTGGCCTGGGCCTTAGTGAGCTCCACGTTGGTGACGATGCAGCTGATGGTGGTGTTGGTGCGGTCGAGCGGCATCTGCATGGATCCGGCGGCGGCAAAGGCTGCGAGTTCCATGTCGACGATCTGGTCGCTATCGGCTGAGGCGCGCATGCCGGCGACCCACTCGCCGGTGAGGGGGTCGACAACGTTGCCGCAGGCGTTGACCGAAACCACGGCGCCTACCTTAACGGGACCGAGCGCCACGGCGGCAGTGCCAAGGCCGGCCTTCATGCAGGTGGCAGGGCCCATGAGCTTACCTACGGTGGCACCGGTGCCGGCGCCCACATTGCCTTGCTCGAGCATGGTGGGGGTGTTGTCGAGCGCCTCGCGCACGGCGGCGATGCCGGCCTCAATGTCGGGGCGAACGGTGGGGTCGCCAAAGGCAAGGTCGAAGATACAGCTGGAGCACACGATGGGCACCTGCGTGGGGCCGACGGGCAGACCAATGCCGCGGCTCTCGAGTTCGCGGGCCACGCCGCTTGCAGCCTCGAGGCCAAAGGCCGATCCGCCCGAAAGGCAGACGGCGTGGACCTTGTCGACGGTGTTCTCGGGACGCAGCAGGTCGGTTTCGCGCGATGCCGGGGCACCGCCGCGAACGTCAACGCCGCCGGTGGCGCCCTCGGGTGCCACGATTACGGTGCAACCGGTGCCGGCCTCCTCGTCCGTGTAGTTGCCAAGGCAAAAGCCATCGACATCGCAAACGTCAATGGCCTCAAGCAGTGTATCCATGTTTTACTCCTATCGGTTTTCCGCCGGGCCTTATGCCCGGTCGGGATCCGTACGGTACGCCGAAATTGTAGGCGCTGGGGGATACCCAGCGCCAGATGCAATTACGAGAGTTTTTGAATCGCGCGCGCGACGCGGGCGATGGGTAGGCCCACCACGTTATAGAAGTCGCCCGAAATATCGTGCACGAGCATGCGTCCTCCTGTGCCCTGAATGCCGTAGGCGCCGGCCTTGTCCATGGGCTCACCCGAGGCGACATAGTGCTCGATCTGCTCGTCGGTGAGCTCGTAGAACGTCACGTCGGTCACATCGACAAAGGACAGGCTCTCGGCGGAATGCGGAGCCGTGGCGTCGCCTGCCTTAACGATGCAGACGCCGGTTGCGACCTGGTGCGTGCGGCCCGAAAGCTCACGGAGCATGGTACACGCCTCGTTCTCGGTTGCCGGCTTGCCCAGAATCTTGCCGTCAAAGGTGACGATGGTGTCGGCCGCGACCGTCAGCTCATTGGGCTCGGCATGCTCGGCGGCAACGGCGGCGGCTTTGGCGCGTGCTAAGCGTTCAACGAGCGTAAGTGGGGCCTCGCCATCAAATGGCGTTTCGTCGATATCGGCAGGAATGATGCGAATGTCATAGCCCGCCTCGCGCATCAGCTCGATGCGGCGCGGTGATTGCGAGGCCAAAATCATAGCTGAATGCCCTCGGCAACCTTCTCGACAGCCTTGTCGCCGGCGAGCGTGCGCAGCAGCTCAAGCGCAAAGGGGAGCGACTGGGCCATGCCGCTGGCGGTGATGATGTTGCCGTCTTGCGTAACCTTCTCGCCGGTATAGGCGCCTTCGGGGAAGCTCTTCTCAAAGCCAGGGAAGCACGTGGCGTGGCGCCCCTCGAGCAGGTCGAGCTCACCCAGGATAAACGGGGCGGCGCAGATGGCGGCGACGTGTTTGGCGGCGGCGAACTCGCAGACCACGTCGCAGACGCGCTGGTCGGCACGCAGGTTGGTGGCGCCGGGCAGGCCGCCAGGTAGCACGACGCAGTCGTACTCGTCAAAGTTGATCTCGTCAAAGAGCGCATCGCAGGTCACGGGAATCTGCAGCGAGCTTACGACCTCGCGCGTGGGCATGATCGAGACAAGCGTGGCGCGCACGCCGCCGCGACGCATAACATCGACCATGGTCAGGCATTCAATAGTTTCAAAGCCATCGGCGGCGAGAACGGCAACGCTGGGCATGAGGGTTCCTTTCATAGGCGGCATACAATTAGCCGTCTTATACCCCGAAGACCTCCGCTTGCCACGCTCGATTTTCCATTGTTTAAAAAGGGACGGGGCTATTTTAGCTACCCCACTTGCAGGGTAGCTAAAATAGCCCCGTCCGAATTAGCTACCCTCACCCATCCTCAACAATCTCAATCTGTAACATCTAGACCCACTTTTGACCCCTAACTGTTACAGATCAAGACAAACGGAAACCGCCCCGACAAAACGTCTAAATCTGTAACATCTACGGACCAAAACCGGGTCTTACTGTTACAGATCGAGACAGCCCCCAACAGCACCGCCCCGTTCGGGGAAACGACCGCTACAGGTACGGCGGGCAGAGGCTCACTTTTTTCTTCGGTTTTTCTTGACGGAATCTCACCTGTTGTAGTACTTTGTCCCAGTCTAAAAACGCGTGGACTTTTCTGGGCGCTAGCCACCTTTTTGCCACGCAACCGAGCAGTCGGTTGCGTGGCTTTTTTCGTCTTGGCAGCAGGTACCACATGCACCGCCAGAAGACCGCACGAGCCCACCTTCCGACTGCAGGGAACAGACGCACGAGACGTGCATCTGCAAGACAGCAGACGGAAGGGAGCCTAATGGCAGAAACAAACACAATCAAGCAACAGACCGCCGAGGCGGGAGCCGCGGGCGCGGGGCAGGTCAAGGCGGCGCTCCAGGTCTTTGCGGGCGGCGCCTGCTACGGCGCGATGGCCACGACCTACAAGCTCGCCTACGCCGCGGGCTTCACCTCAGCGCAGGTGGTGGCGAGCCAGGCGTGGTTCGGCTGCCTCTTCTTCGCCCTCGCCACGCTCGCAGGGCACGCACTCGGGCACCGCTGGCAGCGCGTGGGCTGGAAGCTCGCCCTCAAGCTCATGGGCCTGGGAGCCCTCACCTGCCTCACCTCAATCCTCTACTGCTACGCCATGAGCGTGCTGCCCGCCCCGGTGGCGCTCACGCTCCTCTTCCAGTTCACGTGGCTGGGGCTCGTGTGGCAGACCGTCATGACGCGCCGGCCGCCGAGGCCCCTCCAAGTGGCCTCCGCCCTGGCCATCGTCTTCGGGACGGTGTTCGCGAGCGGCGTTTACAAGACCGGCATCACCGGGTACGACCCCGTGGCCCTGCTCTGCGCGCTGGGGGCGGCCGTGTCCTGCTCCCTCTTTGTCACCCTCTCCGGCAAGGTCGAGGCCCCCTGCTCGTCCGAGCAGCGTGGCGTCATCGTGTGCGCGGGCTCCGTGGTCATGTCGCTCACGGTGTGCCCGGACTACGTCGTCTCGGGCGTCCTCGCCCAGGGCATCCTGCCCTTTGCCGTCATCGCCGGCTTCTTTGGCATGCTCTGCCCGGTCCTGCTCTTCGGCATGGGCTCTCCGCACCTGCCCGCGGGCCTGTCCACCGTCATGGCCGCCGCGGAACTCCCCGCCGGCCTGCTCATCGCCATGATCGTCCTCGGCGAGCCGCTCGGCGTCGTCGAGTGGCTGGGCGTCGCCATCATCCTCGCCGGCGTGTGCCTGGCACAGGTCCCCTCCCTGCTTGGAGGCCGGGAGGCACGTCGCGCCGCCGCAGGACAAGCCGTCAGCTAGTCACCCCTTCACAGGCGGCCCGCGCGCATCAGGGAAAGGGCCACGGGCCAGGCGCGCGAGGCCGCAAGGACGTTATAAAGCGTCCCCCGCAGAGATGGGGGCGCCAGAGAGAAGGAGGCACCATGCCATTTCCAAAAGGGTTCCTTTGGGGAGGAGCCACCGCCGCCAACCAATGCGAGGGAGGTTATGACGAGGGCGGCCGCGGCCTTGCCAACGTCGACGTCATCCCACACGGGCCGGAGCGCAACGACGTAAGCCGCGGCCTGAGGCGCATGCTCGACTTCGAGCCCGGGTACTACTACCCGGCCCAGACGGGCATCGACTTCTATCACCACTACCGCGAGGACATAGCCCTCTTCGCGGAGATGGGCTTTAAGGTCTTTCGCCTCTCCATCGCCTGGAGCCGCATCTTCCCCAATGGCGACGAGGAGGAGCCCAACGAGGCCGGGCTCGCTTTCTACGAGGACGTGTTCCGCTGCTGCCGCGAGCACGGGATCGAGCCCCTCGTGACCATCACGCACTTCGACTGCCCCATCCACCTCGTCAAGAAGTACGGCGCCTGGCGAAACCGCACCCTTATCGAGCTCTACAAGCGGCTTGTGACGGTGCTCTTCAACCGCTACCGCGGCCTCGTGCGCTGGTGGATCACGTTCAACGAGATGAACATGATCTTGCACCGTCCCTTCATGGGTGCCGGCATCGTCCTCGAGCCCGGGGAGAATGCCCGCGAGGCCGAGTACCGCGCCGCGCACAACGAGCTCGTGGCGAGCGCCTGGGCCACCAAGATCGCCCACGAGGTCGATCCGGAGAACAAGGTGGGCTGCATGCTCGCCGCGGGAAGCTACTACCCCTACTCCTGTCGTCCCGAGGACGTTCGCGCGGCGCAGGTCAAGAACCAGGAGGACCTCTTCTTCGTGGACGTGCAGGCGCGCGGTCGCTACCCCGGCTACGCGCTCAAGATGCTCGAGCGCGAGGGCATCGACGTGGGCATGACCGCCGAGGACGAGCGCATCCTTGCGGAGAACACCGTCGACTTCATCTCGTTTAGCTACTACTCCTCGCGCTGCACCGCGGGCGACCCCGACTCCGTGGGCGGCGTCGCCGAGGGCAACGCCTTCGCCGGCGTGGAGAACCCCTACGTGCGCACGAGCGACTGGGGCTGGGTCATCGACCCGCTGGGATTCCGCATCACGATCAACGACCTCTGGGACCGCTACCAGAAGCCGCTCTTTGTGGTGGAGAACGGCCTCGGCGCCTATGACGAGGTGCTTCCCGACGGCACGATCGAGGACGACTACCGCATCGCCTACCTGCGCGAGCACATCGAGGCCATGCGTGACGCCATCGAGCAGGACGGCGTCGAGATGCTCGGCTACACCACCTGGGGGCCGATCGACCTCGTGAGCGCGGGCTCCGGCGAGATGGAGAAGCGCTACGGCTTCATCTACGTGGACCGCGACAACCTGGGCAACGGCACGCTCGAGCGCAGGCGCAAGAAGAGCTTCTACTGGTATCAACAGGCCATCGCCACCAACGGAGGCGACCTGGGCTAGCCGCCCGGGCAATATCACTAAGGAGAAAATAATGGCTGAAAAGTACGACGATCTGGCCAGATCCATACTCGAGAACGTAGGCGGCACAGAGAACGTCGCCAGCGTCGCGCACTGCATCACGCGCGTGCGCTTCAAACTCAAGGACGAGTCCCGCGTCAACACTGCCAAGATCGAGGCCCTCAAGGGCGTCATCCAGGTCATCCAGGCCAACGGCCAGTACCAGGTGGTCGTGGGTAACATCGTCGAGGACGTCTACGACGCGGTCCTGGAGGCCGGCAACTTCTCGGGCGGCGCAAGCGCCGACGACGAGCCCCAGGGCGATAAGACCGTTGCCTCCGTCGTCATCGACCTCATCTCTGGCATCTTCCAGCCCATCCTGGGACCGCTTGCCGCCGCAGGCATCATGAAGGGACTGCTTGCCCTCATCACCTACTTCGTCCCGGCCTTTGCAAACGACGGCCTCTACACGCTGCTCTACACCGTGGCTGACGGCTTCTTCTACTTCCTTCCCGTCGCCCTGGCGTTCAGTGCCGCGCGCAAGTTCCGCATGAACGAGTTCACCGGCGTGGCAATCGGCGTGGCGCTTCTCTACCCGACGATGGTCGCCCTGACCTCGGGCGAGGCGCTCGGCAGCATCGACCTCGGCGTGGCCGGCACGTTCTCGTGGTACGCCACCGCCCTCGGGCTCCCCATCATCATGCCCGTGTCCGGCTACGTGAGCTCGGTGATCCCCGTCCTTCTCATGGTGTGGTTCGGCTCTATCCTTGAGCGCTGGCTCAAGAGCTGGATGCCGGCTGCGCTCAAGATGTTCCTTGTCCCGCTCGCCACGATGACGGTCTCCATCGTCTTGGGCTACCTCATCATCGGCCCGGTGGCCACCCTCATCACCAACCTGCTGAGCGCGGCATTCTCGTTCATCTTCCAGCTCCCCGTGGTTGGTTCCGTCCTGGGCAGCGCCCTGGTTGGCGGACTGTGGATGTGCCTCGTCATCTTTGGCTTCCACTGGAGCCTCATCCCCATCTCCATCATGAATCTGAACACCCTCGGCCACGACAGCGTGCTCGCCGCCACCATCGGCCACGGGTTCGCGCTCGGAGCGGTCATCTTTGCCATGTACCTCAGAAACAAGGACGAGCGCTTCCGCGGCATCGCCCTTCCCGCGATGATCTCCGCCTTCTTCTTCGGCGTCACCGAGCCGGGCATCTACGGCATCGCCCTCCCCAACAAGCGCGCGTTCGTCGTGGCATGCCTGAGCTCCGCCGTGGGCGGCGCCATCGTGGGAATGACTGGCGCTCTCATGTACATCTCGGGCGGCCTCGGCGTCTTCAACCTGCTCAACTTTATCGACGGGACCCCTGGTGGCGCCGGGATCTCCCACATGATCTTCGCGATCATCGCCTCGCTCGTCTCTGCCGTCCTGGCCTTTGTTATCGAGTTCATCACCTACCGGCCCAACGACGATGAGGAAGGCACCCGCTAGCCTGCGCCCTCCTCAATCAGCTCTATGTAATTGAGGGGCAGTTGAGGTGGGTGAGGGCCGAGGGCGATCAAGGTGGCCGCCCTCGGCCCGGGACAACCTGCCAGAAGGCGTTTAGCTTTCTCGGGCGGCGCTGAAATGAACTGCGCCCCGAAACTTAGACGGGTCAATTAGCGGCCTATGCCGCACATGGGGACTGATTCCGGAACTCCTCCGGGGTCAGTCCCTTTTGCTTAACCTGCCTCCTCTTGTTCCAGTGAACGGTGTAGGCGTGGAGGTCCCGCTTGAACTCCTCGAAGCTCCGCCACGTCCGGTTCCTGTAGAACTCGTCCTTCAGGCGCCCGGGCAGCAGCTCCGTCGCAAGAGCTCGCCCTCGCGCGCCGCCGGCCCCGGCCGGGTCCGGGCGCCCTTCGGCCTTCGGTGCGCCCGTATCCCCTGTCGCAAAACTCTGCTGCAAGAGTCCTCAGCGTGGCGTCGTGTCCGACTTTCCCGTCCATAAAGAAGCCCCCCATTTCTAATGTCCAAGAAATGAGGGGGCGGTTCAATTTCGGGACGGGGATTAAATAATCATTCAGAACAAATTTTTTATCCCCGTCCCAGAAAAATCATCGGGCGTGGTCTTGGGCAAACGGTCTAGTTACGCTTGAGGTGGACGACGGTTTCGCAGTGGAAGGTTTGCGGGAACAGGTCGACCGGTGTGATCTTGACGGGGGAGAAGGTGCCTTCCTCGACAAAGCGCTTAAGGTCGCGCGCCAGGGTGGCAGGGTCGCAGCTCACATAGGCCACGTCGCGTGCGCTCGTGCTGGCGATGAGGTCGATGGCCTCGGGTGCCAAGCCTGCGCGCGGCGGATCGACCACCAGGACATCGGCGTCCTGGTCGGGGAACTCGCGTACCGCGTCGCCGCCGATGACGTCGACGTTGTCGAGCTTGTTGATCTCGAGGTTGCGACGCAGGTCGCGCACGGCCGGACCGTAGGCCTCGACGGCGGCAACAAAGTCGCAGCGGCGAGCGAGTGGTAGGGTAAAGGTGCCAGCACCGCAGTACAGGTCCACGGCTAGCTCGTCTTCCTGCGGGTCGAGGGCGTCCATAACGAGTTCAATCAAAATCTCGGCGCCCTTGGTATTGACCTGGAAAAACGACGGGGCCGATAAGCGCATCTGGCCTTCGGCGATATTCTCGGTCCACGAGCCCTCGCCGGCGAGTATCTCGACTTTGGAGACACGGCGGGCTTTCTTTTCGCCCTTGCTCATCACACGCACGATGCTCGTGGGATGAGCGGCGTCCGCCAGCACGCGGGAGACCTGCGAGCGCGGAAAAGAGCCCGTGGGCGTCCAGAGTGCGACCTCGAGTGCCTTGGTGCGACGCGAAGCACGAATGCCGACGCGCTCGAGGCCCAGGTCGTGGCTGCCGCTTAGATAGTTGAGCGCGCCGACGACTGATTTGAGCGCCTTGGGAAAACGCTTATCGAACAGCGGGCACGCATCGACGGTCACTATTTTGCTGGGGTCGACACCGTGCATGCTAAGGCGCACGCGACCGTTGACGACGGTCGGTTCGAGCTCGATTTTATTGCGGTAGCCCCAGTCGTCCTTGGTATGGCGGATGGGCTGTACCAACTCATCGACCTGCTCAGGAGCGAACTTGCCGATGCGTTCGAGCGTGGAGCGCAGGTTTTGCTCCTTGGCGGCGAGCTGTGCCGTGCGTGAGAGATTGCCCCACGAGCAGCCGCCGCAGATGCCCACGAAGGGGCAGGGAGGCTGGATGCGACCGGGGCTTGGCTCCAGAATCTCGGTGGTACGGGCGCGCATGAACGACTTGCCGTCCTGTACGATCTCGGCCTCGACGGTGTCGCCTGCCACGGCGCCCTGCACAAAGACGGCCTTGCCGTTGTCGGCGTGCGCCAGCCCGTCGGCGCCGTAGGTCATCGATTCTATAGTGAGCTTCATATCCCTGCCTGTCATTCGTGTTGTTGCTCGCACCATGGTAGCAGGGAAAAGCGCCCCGCATCCGAGGCTTTCCTCAAATGCGGGGCGCTTCTACAAACGTCTATTTCGTCTTGCCGGTAATGAGCGTCTTGAGTCCTAGGCCGATTAGGCCCAAGCCCATGCGCACGCGACCGGGGCGATGGCGCTCGATGGCTTTGGTCTTGCCGGCGGGTTTCTCGCGGCGGGCGCTTGCCTGGGGCGCGGGCTTGGCGGTCTGCGGCTGAGGCTGGGGTGCAGGCTCGGGCTCGGGCTCCAGGTCGGGCTCGATGACGGTCGCCTGGACCTTCTGTACCTTAGAGGCTGCCGGCTGTGGCTCGGGCTTGGGGCCCAGAACAGGTGCGGATTCCGGTTTTACTTTGGCGACGGGCTCCGAAGCCACGGCTGCGGACTCGGCGTTGCGATAAGCGCGCTCCAACAGGAACTCCTGCGAGTTAAAGGGCTTCTCACCCTCTTTTCGCTCTACGGGAACCCAGGTGCCGTCGCTCGTCAGGCTACGTGCCTTCACGTTGTCGCGCAGCTGCACGCCCATGTACTCGTGCACCAGCGCGCGGCAGGTGGGGTCGAGCACGGGGAAGGCGATCTCCACGCGATGCTCGGTGTTGCGCGTCATCATGTCGGCAGAACTCAGGTAGATCATGTCCGAGTCCACGCCGAAGGCATAGACGCGCGCGTGCTCCAAGAAACGTCCGACGATAGAACGTACGTGCACGTTTTCGGTCTTGCCCGCAATGTTGGGCTTCAGGCACGAGATACCGCGGATGATCATGTCCACGCGCACGCCGGCACACGATGCCTCGGAGATCTTGTCGATGACCTCGCGGTCGGTCAGCGAGTTGAGCTTAAAGAACACGCGGGCGGGCTCGCCGGCGAGCGCACGTTGTATCTCGCGGTCCAGACCGCGCATGATGAGCGGCTTAAGGCCGACGGGCGCCACGCCCAAAAAGCGGTAGTCGCCGCGCAGGTTGCCCAGCGACAGGTTGCGGAAGAACAGGTTGGCGTCTTCGCCGATGCCGGGATGGGCGGTCATGAGCATAAAGTCGCTGTAGAGCTTGGCCGTCTTCTCGTTAAAGTTGCCGGTACCCAAAAGCGTGAGTCGGGTGAGCGCCATACCCTCGCGATAGGTAAGCTGGCAGATCTTTGAGTGGCATTTAAAACCCTCGGAGCCATAGATGACGGTGCAGCCCGCTTCTTCCAGACGCTCTGCCCACTCGATGTTATTTTGCTCGTCAAAGCGCGCGCGGAGCTCCATGAGCACCGTGACCTCTTTGCCGTTCTCGGCGGCGTCGATGAGCGACTCGCACAGGCGGCTCTGCTTGGCCACGCGGTAGAGCGTGATGCGTAGCGAGATGCACTCGGGGTCGTATGCGGCCTCGTGTACCAGGTCCAGGAACGGATTCATGGCCTCGTAGGGGTAAAAGAGCAACTTGTCGCCCTGCAGCACCTGCTCACGAATGGAGCGGGACATGTCGATGGTGGGGTTGGGCTGCGGCTTAAACGGCGTAAAGAGGAGCTCGTTGCGCAGGTGCTCGGGAATTTTGCCCTCGATGCCAAAGACGTAGCCCAGGTCGAGTGGGATATCGCAGGTAAAAACCGAGCGGCGCGAAAGCTCGAGCGCTTTGCGGATGGTCTTGAGCGTCGCCTTCTCGAGCGAACCGGAGACGGCAAGCACCACCGGCTGCAGGCGCAAACGCTTTTTGAGGATGCGCTTCATGTGCTGGCGGTAATCCTCTTCCTCCTCGACGCCCTCGCCGTCCGGGTCGATATCGGCATTGCGGGTGACGCGGATCAGAGCGCGGTCGAGCGGCTTATAGGAGCCAAAGCAGCTGTCCAAGCAGGCAAGAATGACGTCCTCGAGCAAGATGTAGGAGTAGGTGCCGGCGGGCGAGGGAATCTCGACCACGCGGTTCATCGAGGCGGGAATCTCGATGAGGCCCAGCAGACTTTCCTCGTCCGTGACACCGTCCAGTCCGCAAGCTAGATAGAGTGCGCCGTTGCGCAGGTTGGGGAAGGGGTGGCGCGGGTCAATGACCAACGGCGAGATGACCGGCGACACGTAGGCCTGGAAGTAGCGGGTGACAAAGGTGCGCTCCTCGGGCGTAAGCGAATCGATGCGAGCGCGGTGAACGCCCAAGGCGTCGAGTTTGCCCTCGATGCTCTTGAAGATGGACTCCCAACGGGTAAGGAGCCCGGGCATTTCGGTCATGACAGCATCGACCTGTTCGGAGGCGGTCATATTGCTCTTGTTGTCGACAGGCTGTTTTTTGAGCTCCGCCAGATCGGACAGGCCGCCCACGCGCACCATGAGAAACTCGTCGAGGTTAGACTCGAAAATCGACACGAACTTTAGACGCTCGAACAGCGGAACGGTCTCGTCGAAGGCTTCGTCAAGCACACGGTTGTCAAAGCGCAGCCAGCTGAGCTCTCGGTTCTGCGTGTACGAGAAGTCGCGCGGCGGCTTACGCAGCTTTGCAGCGGCTTGCTTTTTTTCGATTTTGCTCGGCATATGCATCTGTCCGTTCAGTCCCCGTGGGGGACGGTTGCCTAACACTATTCACCATTGTCTCAATTTAGTCGACCTATGGCACGGACGTATCGCGTGAACGGTATCTTTACCTACTTCTTACGCTGACAAGCCATAGAGCTGACGCCCTTCGCGTTGTGAAAAACGGTCTATATCCTCACTCAACTGGTGAGTATGTGTGAATAAGAATGATAGGTAGCTGAATATCATCGAATACAGACAGAAACACGAACAAGCGTCATTTATATACATAAAACCGTTTTAGATATGCAATTCTTAATCGAAAGATTGGAGTTGTAATTGCGAATGATTTTTAAGAAAAAAGAGCATTTACCTTAGAAAAGCTACTTTAGAACGCCGAAGTGCATTATGGGGGAATCATATTCGATATACCGTTCATCGAACTTTGTTGACCGTTTGGGGGCGAGGTGGAATTGCGGTTGGAATTTGGATATAACTAGAGCTGTCAGCAAGCAGCACCCGTTACGGAAGGGTGCTGAGAGATTCGGCCGAAAGGCCCGAAAGAAAGGTAGGAGGCCATGACGAAAGGTCTGCACGTGCCTTCCGAGATCGGCAAGCTCAGGAAGGTCTGCCTGCACCGTCCCGGCGACGAGCTCCTCAACCTGCCGCCCGACGAGCTCGAGCGACTCCTGTTCGACGACGTCCCGTTCCTGGAGGTCGCGCAGCAGGAGCACGACACCTTCGCCCAGATCCTGAGGGACCAGGGCGTGGAGGTGCTCTACCTCGAGAACCTCGTCGCAGAGGTGTTCGACCAGGTCCCCGGCGCCCGCGCCGAGTTCACCGACCAGTACATCGCCGAGGCAGGCATCCGCGGCCAGCACATGCCGCAGATCGTCCGCGAGAAGCTGGACTCCATCGAGGACAACCTCGAGTTCGTCAAGAAGACCATGGCCGGCATGACCAAGGCCGAGATCGACATGCCCCTCACGGCGTCCACGACCCTCGACTCCCTGGTCAACTCCGAGTCCGAGTCCGACCTGATCATCGACCCGATGCCCAACCTCTACTTCACCCGCGACCCGTTCGCGGTCGTCGGCGAGGGCGTCAACCTCAACCGCATGTACTCGGTCACCCGCAACCGCGAGACCCTGTACGGCAAGTACGTCTTCAAGTACCACCCCGACTACAAGGACGTCTCCCTGTACTTCCGCCGCGACTGCCAGTTCCACACCGAGGGCGGCGACGTGCTGAACATCAACGAGAAGACCCTCGCCGTCGGCATCTCCCAGCGCACCCAGGCCGCCGCTATCGACGTCATGGCCCAGAACATCTTCTGGAACTCCGACTCCAAGGTCGAGCGCATCCTGGCCTTCGACATCCCGGTCTCGCGCGCCTTCATGCACCTCGACACGGTCTTCACCCAGATCGACGTCGATAAGTTCACGATCCACCCCGCCATCATGGGCACCCTGCGCGTCTACGAGCTGACCGCCGGCAAGAACCCGGGCGACGTGAACATCCGCCTGATCGAGGACACCCTCGAGCACGTCCTGGAGGACGCCACCGGCGTCGACCAGGTCAAGCTGATCCCCTGCGGCGGCGGCGACCCGATCGCGGCCTCCCGCGAGCAGTGGAACGACGGCTCCAACACCCTGTGCGTCGAGCCCGGCAAGATCTGCGTCTACGCCCGCAACACCGTCACCAACGACGTGCTGTACAAGGAGGGCCTGGACCTTCTCGTCGTGCCCTCCGCCGAGCTCTCCCGCGGCCGCGGCGGCCCGCGCTGCATGAGCATGCCCTTCTGGCGCGAGGACCTCTAAGGTTTTCAAAGACCCGTACAGGTCTTACTACAAACATCTAGCTGCCATTAGATGTCTCCCAATGGGACGGTGCGGTTCTTTCGCACCGTCCCATTCATGTTTATTGACGCTAAATTAAGATCAGATAAGGTGGCCATGGATATCAAGACAATTGGCGTTGAGGAATGGCTCAACGTTTGGGAGAAGAGTGCTACCTGGGATATCGCTCAGTCGACGATCTCGTCGCTCACCATGGGTGAGCTTCGCGCACTTGACGAGCAGGACGGTGCTACGTTCTACGAGCGCCTGGATCGCGAGAAGATGAATTACGGCTGGATCGAGGGTTCGCCGGAGTTTAAGGCCGAAGTCGCCAAGCTGTATCGTCGCGAGGTCAATCCCGATCACATTTTGCAGACCAATGGCTGTACGGGTGCTAACCTCAATGCCATCATGGCTGTTGTCGAGCCCGGCGATCACGTGATTGCCGAGTGGCCTACCTATGCGCCGCTCTATGAGATTCCGCGTACGCTCGGTGCCGAGGTCGAGTATTGGGAGCTTCGCGAGGAGCTCGGCTGGAAGCCCGATATCGAACAGCTCAAGCACCTCGTTCACCCCAACACCAAGCTCATCTGCATCAATAACGCATCGAACCCCATCGGTACGGTGCTCGATGCCGATACACTCGGCCAGATTGCCGAGATCGCCCGTTCGGTGGGCGCCTATGTGCTGTGCGACGAGGTGTATCTGCCGCTCGAGAACACCGAGTCCTTTATATCGATGGCCGACGTGTACGAGAAGGCCATTGTCACCAACTCGGTGTCCAAGACCTATTCGACGCCTGCGGCTCGCGTGGGCTGGGTCGTGGCCGACGAAGAGGTCTCCAACCGCATCCGCACCTATCGTGACTACACCATGATCTGCGGCGGCGTGTTCAACGACGCCCTGGCGACCTACGTGCTCGAGCACAAGGACAAGATTCTCGAGCGCAATCGCAAGATCGTGTTTGGCAACCGCGATATCGCGCAGGCTTGGATCGATACGCAGCATCGCGTTTCCTGGACGGCTCCGCAGGGAATATCCACCTCGTTTATCCAGCTGGATATTCCCGAGGATGACGAGGAATTCTGTAAGCGCCTGTTGGCCGAGAGGGGAGTGCTGCTGGTCCCCGGTAGCCGCTTTGAGCTTCCCTGCGGCGCACGCCTGGGCTACTGCGCGAGCGAAGACGTTCTTCGCGAGGGCCTGAGGCTTTTGGGCGAGGCACTGGCGGAGTTCGATCGCTAGGATTCCGACGATCTTCGAGGGCCTTATCCAAATTGGCCGAAGATAATCGAAAACGGACCCGTTTCCCTAGGGGAAGCGGGTTCGTTTTTCTATACCGAGAAGTCAAGTTGTTACAAATGGGGCCGTAAAGCGAGCCGGTATCCGCTGGGCCTTATACTGAGCTTCCGGTGAACGGTATCAAGCGTCTGGTAAACGGTTATTTGTTTACCAGAAATGAATAGGACAAACTTTTTTCTGAATAAAAATGAAAATGGTTGAGACGCGGCATGAATCGCTAATTCTATTCATAGCTTTATTAGAAATATGCAATTTGAGGGTGGTTTAATAAAGTTAAGTTCCATTTGCTATTTGGATTGAAAACGCGTTTTAGCACGTAAATAAACTTTATTAAATCAAAGTGTGCCATGCGTGAAGTATATGTGTATGCCGTTCACCCCTCATATAAAACCGTTCGGGGGCGAGGTGGAAGTATGGACTGATTTTGGATATAAATATGTCGTCAGCAATAACGCCTCACACGGAGGGGCGCTAACGAATCGGCCCTGACAGGGGCCCGAAAGAAAGGTAGGAGGCCATGACGAAAGGTCTGCACGTGCCTTCCGAGATCGGCAAGCTCAGGAAGGTCTGCCTGCACCGTCCCGGCGACGAGCTCCTCAACCTGCCGCCCGACGAGCTCGAGCGACTCCTGTTCGACGACGTCCCGTTCCTGGAGGTCGCGCAGCAGGAGCACGACACCTTCGCCCAGATCCTGAGGGACCAGGGCGTGGAGGTGCTCTACCTCGAGAACCTCGTCGCAGAGGTGTTCGACCAGGTCCCCGGCGCCCGCGCCGAGTTCACCGACCAGTACATCGCCGAGGCAGGCATCCGCGGCCAGCACATGCCGCAGATCGTCCGCGAGAAGCTGGACTCCATCGAGGACAACCTCGAGTTCGTCAAGAAGACCATGGCCGGCATGACCAAGGCCGAGATCGACATGCCCCTCACGGCGTCCACGACCCTCGACTCCCTGGTCAACTCCGAGTCCGAGTCCGACCTGATCATCGACCCGATGCCCAACCTCTACTTCACCCGCGACCCGTTCGCGGTCGTCGGCGAGGGCGTCAACCTCAACCGCATGTACTCGGTCACCCGCAACCGCGAGACCCTGTACGGCAAGTACGTCTTCAAGTACCACCCCGACTACAAGGACGTCTCCCTGTACTTCCGCCGCGACTGCCAGTTCCACACCGAGGGCGGCGACGTGCTGAACATCAACGAGAAGACCCTCGCCGTCGGCATCTCCCAGCGCACCCAGGCCGCCGCTATCGACGTCATGGCCCAGAACATCTTCTGGAACTCCGACTCCAAGGTCGAGCGCATCCTGGCCTTCGACATCCCGGTCTCGCGCGCCTTCATGCACCTCGACACGGTCTTCACCCAGATCGACGTCGATAAGTTCACGATCCACCCCGCCATCATGGGCACCCTGCGCGTCTACGAGCTGACCGCCGGCAAGAACCCGGGCGACGTGAACATCCGCCTGATCGAGGACACCCTCGAGCACGTCCTGGAGGACGCCACCGGCGTCGACCAGGTCAAGCTGATCCCCTGCGGCGGCGGCGACCCGATCGCGGCCTCCCGCGAGCAGTGGAACGACGGCTCCAACACCCTGTGCGTCGAGCCCGGCAAGATCTGCGTCTACGCCCGCAACACCGTCACCAACGACGTGCTGTACAAGGAGGGCCTGGACCTTCTCGTCGTGCCCTCCGCCGAGCTCTCCCGCGGCCGCGGCGGCCCGCGCTGCATGAGCATGCCCTTCTGGCGCGAGGACCTCTAAGTCTTTCCGTTTCCGGTGCGGTCCCCCTACAACCGCACCGGCTTCGCCCGTTAAACGGGCAACACTAATCACTTACGTAATTCATTTCTTCGAAAGGAAACGAACCATGGGTGTTAACCTCTCCGGCCGTAGCTTCCTCAAGCTCCTCGACCTCACCACCGAGGAGATCGAGTACCTGCTCAAGCTCTCCAAGAACTTCAAGGACATGAAGCGCGCTGGCGTTCCGCACCGTTATCTCGAGGGCAAGAACATCGTCCTGCTCTTCCAGAAGACCTCCACTCGTACCCGCTGCGCCTTCGAGGTTGGCGGCATGGATCTGGGCATGGGCGTCACCTACCTCGATCCGGGCTCGTCGCAGATGGGCAAGAAGGAGTCCATCGAGGACACCGCCCGCGTTCTTGGCCGCATGTATGACGGCATCGAGTTCCGTGGTTTCGCTCAGGACGACGTTGAGGAGCTCTCCGCTAAGGCTGGCGTTCCCGTCTGGAACGGCCTGACCACCGAGTGGCACCCCACCCAGATGCTCGCCGACATCCTGACCGTCCAGGAGAACTTCAACTACGACATCAAGGGCAAGACCCTCGTCTTCATGGGCGACTGCAAGAACAACGTCGCTCGCTCCCTCATGGTTGTCTGCTCCAAGCTCGGCATGAACTTCGTGGCCTGCGGCCCCGAGGAGTGCATGCCCGCTGACGACGTCATCGAGGCCTGCAAGCCCATCGCCGAGGCCAACGGCTGCACCATCAAGCTGACCACCGACGTCAAGGACGGCGTCACCGGTGCCGACGTCATCTACACCGACGTGTGGGTCTCCATGGGCGAGCCCGACGAGGTCTGGGCCGAGCGCATCGCTCAGCTCACCCCGTATCGTGTTACCTCTGAGGTCATGGCTATGGCCAACCCGGGTGCCATCTTCCTGCACTGCCTGCCCAGCTTCCACGACACCAACACCACGATTGGCGCAGAGAAGTGCGAGCAGTTCGGCATCACCGAGCAGGAGGTCACCGACGAGGTCTTCGAGAGCCCCGCTTCCAAGGTCTTCGACGAGGCCGAGAACCGCATGCACACCATCAAAGCTGTCATGTACGCTACGCTCAAGTAAGAGCTTCTAGCATCTCGCTCGGGGTGCATTGCTGCGCACCCCGAGCGCTTTTGTCTGGTAAAAATCTCGCACTGAGCGACATGCACGGCACGGAAGAGCCGCTTCGGGCGAGATCAGTAAATGATTTATGAAGGGGGGATGAGAACTATGACTGAGACCGCTAAGAAAAAGCGCGGTATGCCTTCATCGTTCACCATTCTTCTTGCTCTGCTGGCAATCGTCGCGGTTGTTACCGTTATCGTCTCCGGTACGTCCGGTGGCGAGGTTACCGCTGCCCGCCTGAGCGATTTCTGCACCGCCCCGGTCAAGGGCTTCGCTGACGCTCTGCCCGTCTGCCTCTTCGTTATGATCCTCGGCGGCTTCCTCGGCATGATGACCGAGACCGGCGCCCTGGACAACGGCATTGCCGTTCTGGTGCAGAAGCTTAAGGGCAATGAGATCATGCTCATTCCCGTGCTGATGCTCATCTTCTCCCTCGGTGGTACCACCTATGGTATGTGCGAGGAGACCGTTCCCTTCTACGCCCTGCTTGCCGCTACCATGATGGCCGCTGGCTTCGACCCTATGGTCGGTGCTGCCACCGTCCTGCTCGGCGCTGGCTGCGGCTGCCTGGGCTCCACGGTTAACCCGTTCGCCGTCGGCGCTGCCGTCGACGCTCTGACCGGCGTTGGCATTGAGGTCAACCAGTCCATCATCATCGGCCTCGGTGCCGTCCTGTGGATTGTTACCACTGTTATGTCCATCCTCTTCGTCATGAGCTATGCCAAGAAGGTCAAGGCTGACAAGGGTTCCACCATCCTTTCGATGCAGGAGCTCAAGGACGCCGAAGAGGCTCACGGCAAGGCTGCTTCCGAGGTTCACAAGGAGGTCAAGCTCACCGGTCGTCAGAAGGGTGTTCTGATCGCCTTTGCCTTCACCTTCGTCGTCATGATCGTCGGCTTCATCCCGCTGGCCGATCTCAACGAGGGCGTCGCCAACTTCTTCGATGCTGGCGCTGTCTATGACGCCGACGGTAACGCCATCGTTCAGGGCTGGTCTGCCCTGATCACCGGCCTGCCCATTGGCCAGTGGTACTTCGACGAGGCTTCCACCTGGTTCTTCCTCATGGCTGTCCTGATCGGTATCATCGGTGGCCTGTCCGAGAAGCAGATCGTCAACACCTTCATCACCGGCGCTGCCGACATGATGTCCGTTGTCCTCGTCATCGCTCTTGCCCGTGGTATCTCCGTCCTCATGGCTAGCACCGGCCTCGACGTCTACGTCCTCGACGCTGCCGCCAATGCTCTGGCTGGCCTGTCCGGCGTGATCTTCGCTCCCATGAGCTTCCTGGTCTACTTTGGCCTGTCCTTCCTGATCCCCTCGACCTCCGGTATGGCTACTGTCTCCATGCCCATCATGGGACCGCTGGCTGTTAAGCTCGGCTTCTCGCCCGAGGTCATGGTCATGATCTTCTCCGCCGCTATCGGTGTCGTGAACCTGTTCACCCCGACCTCTGGCGCCATCATGGGCGGTCTTGCCCTGGCCAAGATCGAGTGGACGACCTGGCTCAAGTTTGCTCTTAAGCTCATCGTCGCTCTCTCCGTCGTCTGCGCCGTCATCCTGACCATCGCTTGCGTGATGCTCTAAGTACCCCTTGGGTACCCCACGGAAACCATGACGATCCTGTAAAGGATCACCTGGTCATCGTCTGTCCGGTGGGGTAACCCCACCGGTAGACTCCTACCTTTGGCCCCCTCCCGTTCCGTGCGCGGGAGGGGGCGCTCTTGTGTTCCGGCGTTTTACCAAACGCCGGAACCACTCGACGCTGCAAGCCCGCCAGAGCGGCAATCTGACGTTCAATCGTCGGGCATGGCCAAAAGGCCTATGCCCTCCTCTTTCACGTCACCTTGCTCGCTCTGGTGGGCTTTCGCTGACTTATGCTCAACCTGCGGCGCTGCCATTGTTGGCGCAGGGGGCGGCTTGCTCGCTCTGGTGTCTGTTCGCTGTCCGTTCTCTGCCCGCGACGTTTCTGCTGTTGGTGCAAAGGGGTCAGGTTACTTTGCGCCAAAAGGGGAAGTTGCGGTGGAATAGTTCCCGTTTGGCCGTCTTGAGGGGTTAAACAGGAGCTATTTCACCGCAACTTATCGATGGCGTGTTTGGTTGGTGCCTGTTGATGGTCTGGTTATCGGGGAGGGCGGGCTCCGTTATAATCGCGTAGGAACTTAATTTACGAAACGGGACGGGAGCCATACATGCGCCAGGGTTTCGACAATGCGAAGTATATCGAGCTGCAGGCTGCTCACATTAAGGAGCGCATCTCGCAGTTTGGTGGCAAGCTGTATTTGGAGTTTGGCGGCAAGCTGTTCGATGACTATCATGCCAGCCGCGTGCTGCCGGGCTTTGAGCCGGACAGCAAGTTTCGCATGCTCAAGAGCATCGCCGACGATGTCGAGGTTATCATCGCGATCAACGCGAACCACATCGAGAAAAACAAGGCTCGTGGTGACCTTGGCATTACCTATGACGAGGACGTTTTGCGCCTGGTTGACCTGTTCCGCGGCAACGGCTTTGCCGTCGCGGCTGTGGTTATCACCCAGTACGCCGGCCAGCCTGCTGCCGATGTATTCCGCAACCGCCTGAACGCGCTCGGTATTCCCGCCAAGCTGCACTATCCCATCGAGGGGTATCCGCACGATGTCGATCTGATCGTGTCCGACGACGGCTATGGCAAGAACGAGTTTGTCGAGACCACCCGACCGCTCGTTGTCGTGACGGCGCCCGGCCCTGGCTCGGGCAAGCTCGCCACTTGCCTGTCTCAGCTCTATCACGAGCACAAGCATGGCACGGCCGCCGGCTATGCCAAATTCGAGACCTTCCCGGTTTGGAATCTGCCCCTTACGCATCCGGTCAATATTGCCTACGAGGCCGCCACGGCAGACCTCGATGACGCCAACATCATCGACTCCTTCCACCTGGAGGCCTACAACAAGACCACGGTCAACTACAACCGCGACGTCGAGGCCTTCCCGGTAGTCCGTGCCCTGATGGAAAAGATCCTGGGCAAGAGCCCCTACCAGAGCCCTACGGACATGGGCGTCAATATGGTCGGTTTTGCCATCACCGATGACGATGCCTGCCGCGACGCTTCCAAGATGGAGATCGTCCGCCGCTACTTTACCGCGGTCGAAAATGTGCGCCGTACCGGCGTGGGCGATGAGCAAGTCGACCGTCTCAAGATTATTATGAAGAAAGCCGGCATCGATAAGAACTACTCACCGGCGCGCTCGGCGGCCCTCACCAGGGAGCAGCTGACGGGTGGTCCCGTGGGTGCCATGGTCATGCCCGATGGCTCCGTGGTGACCGGTAAGACCTCCACGCGCCTGGGCGCCGCAAGTTCGCTCATTATGAACGCCCTCAAGCATGTCTCGGGCGTCGACCTTGAGCTCGAGGTCATTAGCGATGAGGCGATCGAGCCCATCAGCAAGCTCAAGACGCATTTCCTGGGCAGCAAAAACCCGCGCCTCCACACCGACGAGACGCTTATGGCGCTGTCGATCACCTCGGCCACGAGTGAGACGGCCGCTCGCGTCCTTTCGGGCCTGGAGCAGCTGCGCGGTTGCGATGCCTTCTTTAGCGTGATTATCTCGCCGACGGACGAGACGGTACTGCGCAAGTTGGGCATCAACGTGTGCTGCGAGCCCAAGTTTGAGCGCCGCGGTTTCTTCCATCGCTAAGTTTGAAGCACCGCGGTAATTGCATTGCATTTTGGCCGTATCGGGTTAGCGCCCGGTACGGCTTTTTGATCAATAAAGCGTCTATTTCGGCGAAAAATAGCTGTTTACCTGCCTAGAAACAATTTGAGCGGTATACAATAACCGTAACTGTTTCATCCTTAGCGGGATGCCGCATGATGGATATTACCTGCCATCGTGAGGTGTGTCGGTCGCGCACGGCGCGTTAGATGCTCGTGCTCGGTTTGAGGAGGCTGCTATGGCGGGCAAGGGTCGTGCGAGTGTCAACGATATGAAGCGTGTCGAGGTGCTGGTGTTGATGGAGATCGACCAGCAAACCGAAGACAATGGCGGGCCGTATGGTTTCTCGCGCAAAACGCTTGCCGAGCGCGTGGGGGTTTCGCCGTATCGTGCCCGCGCCGCAATCGATCGCTTGGATTCCGAAGGTATGATTGATGTCGTCTCGCGTTATAGCGACGACGGCGGTCAGCTTGCAAATGGCATTTGCCTCACCGAACGTGGTGAGTGGTATCTTGAGGGCGTCCGTACCGGCATGCTCGTTCAAGAAATGCTTGAGGACGAGGTTGCTGATCGATAGCAGCATGTAACCCTTGCCATAGTGACGCCGCCTGGGAAACCGGGCGGCGTTTTGTTTCAAGATTGAGAAATGCAATCGCACGCGAGAAAAATTGCGGACGGTCCGCGGCGCGAGTATTACAATGAAGACCCGTAAGATGTGGATAAACAACTTCTACGGGAAGCGCAGGTAACTCAATATGACCAAGCATGTGTTCGTAACCGGTGGCGTGGTTTCGTCCCTGGGCAAGGGTATCACCGCGGCCTCGCTGGGCCGTCTGCTCAAGTCGCGTGGCTACAAAGTAACGATGCAGAAGGCCGACCCGTATCTGAACGTCGACCCCGGTACCATGAGCCCGTTCCAGCATGGTGAGGTCTTTGTAACCGAGGATGGTTACGAGTCCGACCTGGACCTGGGTCATTACGAGCGCTTTATTGATGAGAACCTGACCCGCGATTCCAACTTTACGACCGGTGCCATCTACAAAAGCCTAATCGCCCGCGAGCGTCGCGGCGACTTTTTGGGCGGTACCGTGCAGGTGATTCCTCACGTCACCAATGCCATTAAGGACAAGTTTCGCCGCATCGAGGAGCAGACCGGCTCCGATGTAGTCATCACCGAGCTGGGCGGCACGATCGGCGACATCGAGTCCCAACCGTTTGTCGAGGCCATCCGTCAGTACCGCAAGGAGGCCGGCTCCGAGAACGTCTGCTACATCCACGTGTCGCTCGTTCCCTATATTGCCGCCGCCCACGAGGTCAAGACCAAGCCCACGCAGCATTCCGTCAAGGAGCTCCGCAGCTTTGGCATCCAGCCCGATATCATCGTGCTGCGCTCCGACCACCATATCGATGACGCTATCCGCGGAAAGATCGCAAGCTTCTGCGACGTCGACACCGATTGCGTCTTTACCAATGAGGACTGCGCGAGCATCTACGACGTGCCGCAGCTGCTTGCCGAGCAGGACTTTGACCTGCGTATTTGCGAGCGCCTGGGCCTGGACCCGCGTGAGCGCGACATGAGCGAGTGGAATGAGTTCCTGCGTAAGCAGAACCATGCCAACCATCACGCCGATAAGGTTAAGATTGCCGTCGTGGGTAAGTACACGCAGCTGCCCGATGCGTACCTGTCGGTTATCGAGGCCCTGCACCATGCGGGCGTCTTCTACGATCGCCATGTGGACGTCCAGCTGGTCGACGGCGAGAGCCTCGACGAGCAGAATGTCTCCGAGGTTCTGGGCGACGCCTCGGGCATCCTGGTCCCCGGCGGCTTTGGCAAGCGCGCCCTGGAGGGCAAGATCCTCGCGGCCGAGTTTGCCCGTGAGCACAAGATTCCGTATCTGGGCATTTGCCTGGGTATGCAGGTCGCCGTGTGCGAGTTCGCCCGCAACGTCGTCGGCCTTGCCGGCGCCAGCTCCTCTGAGTTCGATCCGGACGGCCCGTTTAGCGTCATCGATCTGATGAGCTCGCAGGAGGACGTGACCGAGAAGGGCGGCACCATGCGCCTGGGCGCCTATCCGTGCAAGCTCGCCGCCGATACCCTTGCTCGCGAGGCATATGGCGAGGAACTCGTCTACGAGCGTCACCGTCACCGCTTTGAGTTCAACAACGCCTTCCGCGACCAGCTCGAGGATGCCGGCTTGGTTATCTCTGGCCTCTCGCCCGACGAGCGCCTGGTCGAGATGGTCGAGCTGCCGCGCGACGTGCATCCGTGGTATGTGGCAACCCAGGCTCACCCCGAGTTCAAGAGCCGTCCGACTAATCCGCAGCCGCTGTTCCGAGAGTTCGTGCGCGCTTCGATCGGCCAGCACGAGGGTGTCGACCGTCTGCAGGTGACGCCCATGAACCTCGCTACGGACTAAGGGTGCCGGCGAATAAGGAACATACCGAAGCTACTCCCTCGTCGCTCGCCGTGGCGGCGGGGGAGTATCTCGATTACCTCGCGGTCGAGCGGGGCTTGGCGCGCAACACGATTGTGGCCTATCGTCGTGACCTGACGACGTACTGCGCCTATCTGGAGCGGGCGGGTATTGTGTCTTTTGAAGAGGTGACCCGTCAGGTCGTGGAGGGCTTTGTCGCCGATCGCCGCGGCGGAGGCTATTCCGACGCCTCGGTGGAGCGCGCGCTTGCTGCCGTGAAGGGCCTGCATGCCTTTTTGGTGCGCGATGGGGCCGTGGCCCAAAACCCGACGGCGGCGTTGCGCCTGCCTAAAAAGGCTGAGCGTTTGCCGGAGTATCTATCGGTGGAGGATGTCTCGGCGCTGCTCGATCAAGACTTTCCCGAGGGCGAGATGGGACTGCGCGACCATGCCATCTTGGAAGTGCTCTACGGATGCGGTTTGCGTGTGAGTGAGCTGGTTGGGCTCGATGTGGGCGATATCCATATTGACGATGGCTTTGTACTCGTTCGCGGTAAGGGCTCAAAGGAACGCCTGTCCCCACTGGTGGGAAGCGCGGCGCGAGCTCTGACGCTCTATGTAACTGAGGGACGTTCTCGCTTGGCGGCCCATGCCCGCGGAACCGAGACCTCGGCGGTCTTTTTAAATAAGAACGGACGTCGCCTGTCGCGCCAGGCCGTGCATGCGATATGCGAGCGGTATGGGCGTCAGGTGGGGCTGGTGGGGCTCCATCCCCATACCTTGCGCCACTCCTTTGCCACCCACATGCTCGCGGGCGGTGCCGACCTGCGTGTGCTGCAGGAGATTTTGGGCCATGCCGATATTTCGACCACGCAGGTCTACACGCATGTCGACCGAACGCAACTGACCGAGGTCTATCTGGCGGCGCATCCGCTAGCACATCGCTAGCACCTCGCTGACCTGCATATTTATAAATACTAAAGGGGACGGGCCCCAGATTGCCGAGACGCACTTT
>ERZ834433.1047-NODE-1047-length-25528-cov-4.563145_pt1 | contig 25528 bp, 20 predicted proteins | sample MGYA00519948_ERZ834433 | MGnify/ENA primary metagenome ERZ834433 (study PRJEB31850, sample SAMEA3708752) | human gut metagenome | biome: human gut; feature: human-associated habitat; material: faeces | place: China | collected 2014 ...
CAGTATCTTTGTTGCTTTCAACTCTGAGTGTACGATGTCCCTGTAAAGAGGAACATATACGTGAATTAATGTTACTTATACCGAAATGTTTTTCGTAGTGAATTTGTTTGGAAACAATACCTTCACGGAGTTCATTTAGTTTCTCAGGAGACATACCAATTCCATTATCAGAAATCATGATTTCTATCATATCATCATCATATCTAATAGAAATATCGATATGCATATGGATTCCATTTCCTTTAAAACCATGTTGAATCGAATTTTCCAATATAGGCTGTAGTGTGAACAAATAAGAAAGTTTTCTATTCCTTCTTCCATATCTATATTCCAATCAAATAAATTATCTTTACATAATGCTTCCATTTCCATATATAATTGTGCAATTTCTAATTCTTTTTTAATAGGAATCAGATCATTGGAGGTGCGTAACAATCCTTTATAAAAAAGCGATAAATCAGCAAGCATTTTATTCGCTTTCGTGATTTCACCAAATGACAACAAATTTTGAACAGATGCTAAAATATTATATAGGAAATGAGGATTGATTTGTGATTGCAGCAACTGATAATTTAGTTTTTCCTCTTGTATTTTTAATTGAAGGTTATTCTCAAAGCTTGAATTCAATTCTGAAATCATGTTAGCACAGGTGACGGTTAGTGAATCTATTTCATCCAAGTGAGTTGAAGAAGATGGAACTAACTTGTCGATCTGCGTCGAATCTATGACATCGTCCATTTTGATTTCCGACATAGAATGAGACAAATGATTGATTTTATTTGTCATTTGATCAGCCACCCAGATAATTGAGAGCATAGTCAGAGGGACAATAATCATGAAACAAATGAAAATCATTTTTACGAGAAAGGATGAACTTTGGCGTATATAATAATCAGGAGTTTCAGTAACAAGAAATAGCTGGTTATGTACCGGTGTGGAAATTATCTCACATTTATCATATGAGAAATGTGATAGTCTCAAGTTTTGTGTGATTGCATGAAGTTTTTCATTGGATAAAGAACCCCCAATTTGTTTCTTATCTGTGCTTGATAATACAACACCCTCGGAATTTATTATATAAGAAAGAGAAGGATTGCCTTCAGAAAATGTGTTTAAGTAGTTGCTTAATTCTTCACTTGTTATGTGAACAGCCAAACAAGTTTTTTGTGAATTGATTTTTGCATACCTATAGCAGGAGAGTACTCCGGAAGGTTCTTCACCTTTGCTGACCATATAAGGGAAGTTAATGTCTTTGCGAAAAATCCAATTAGGAGTAAGCCCTTGTTTTGAAAAATCGCTCAACTGTACCTTATATTTTTTAAGGTCTGATAAAGAACAGAAAGTAAGACCTTCTTTTGAAGCAAAACTATCATCAGGTAAAAAGATATTTACATGATAAATATTAAAAGAATCAGCTGTTGAAGCAATATTATTCCGAACCGCAGAAAGTTTGTCGAGATAATTTGACATAGGTTGTTCTGCTGTTGTACATAACATACATAAATTAAAATGAATAGAATCTTCTAAATTTTCTATTTGAGTCATTCGATTTTCAAGCAGGTGCTGATTTTTTTCACAAGAAATTGCTGTTTCTTTCAGAATCTTGTCTTTAGCTATATTATAAGATATTTTATAAGATATTGTTCCCAATATAAGAAGGGGAAGTATGGCGCAAAGAATAAAGCAAATGATTAGTTTTAAGCGAAAGTGTTCTTTTATAGTATTGATTAGTGACGTAAATAGCTTCATATTATGGAACCGCTCCTTTCAGCTTCATTCTAATAAAAGAAATAATAAAACGCAATAATTTGATTTGAAAAATAAAAAAATTATAAAGTATGCGCAAAATAATATATTTATTTTTAAAGCATTATTTTCTATGATGATATTAACAAATAGTTGTAGATATTAGGTTGCATATTAAAACGCAGGAGGGAAAGAAATGAAAAAAAGAATAGTCAGTGTATTACTTATAGCAACAATGTCTGTTGGACTTTTTAGTGGATGCGGGAAGTCCGGAGGAAACACAGAGGTTAAGCAGAACGAGAATTCAAACAAAATCACCTTGATGACACAGGATACAACTTATGGAAAAGCTTTTGATGAATATATCCATAAAGCGGAGGAAGCAACGGGACTGGAAATTGAAACAATCGCATGCCCGACAAATACAGATGATCGTCAGGCAAAAATAACAACTATATTATCTTCAGGTGATGATAGCATTGATGTCGTTACAATTAATGATGAAATGATGAGTGGATTTAAAAATACAGGTTATCTAGAACCGCTTCAAGACACCGTTATGACACCGGAGATTATGGAAAATTTTCCACAGAAATATATGCAGGAAATGACAATGGTAGGAGACAATGTTTATTCAGTTCCTTGTTTTATGGATGTTCTTGCTTTTTGGGTTGATGAGGAAAAGATGGCAAATGCAGGTCTTACCGAGATTAAGACAAAAGAGGATTTTGAAAAATATGTAGAAGCTAATTCATCGGGCGGTAAATACGGATATGGAGATGCGTGGGAAAAAACATATGTATTTAACTCTATCGGAACATTTGTGAATTTGTTTGGTGGAGACTACTACGATTGGACAAATCCTAAAACTCAGGAAGCTGTAAAATTCATGTATGATATGATGAAGAAAAAAGAGACACCTATTTCTCAGCTGGCAGATCAGTACGATCCAATGATGCAGAAATTTTTTGATGGAGAATATGCTTCTATCTTTATGTATGTAGGAGCAATACAGTCTTTTGTTAATTCAGGAAAGTATGGTCCGGATAAACAGCATATTGCCCCTATGCCGACATTTGAAAATAAGGCAGCTTATATTTCTACATGGGGATATGTTTTGAATAGTGCTTCAAAAAATAAAGCAGCGGCGCAGAAATTCCTCAAGTATGCTGCAAGTGAGCAGGGAGAACTTGATTATACAGAAATGACATCCAGACTTCCGGCAAGAACAGACGTGTTGGAAAGTGATGAATTAGCAGCGATGGATTTGCCTGGTTTAGATGAAATAAAAGAGTACGTGGACAATACAGAACTTCTTGCACGTCCTATGGCACCGCAGGCGATGGAGTTTATTAGTGAGATGGGATCTTTATTCCAGCAGTATGTATCTGACGAGTTAACATTAGACTCATTTTGTGAAAAAGCACAGAAGGCAGTTGATACATATGTAGTCAAATAATTAATATATTGTTTTACGTGTTTTACGGGAGGTAAGGACAATGAAAAAGAAGACAAAGGGATTGTGGATTGCATGGCTTCTGGTACTTCCGGTAGTGATTGTAAGAGCATTTACTACGCTCTATCCAATTATCATGACCTTTATAAACAGTACTTATGATATGAGTTTATTAAAAGGCAATAACTTTCAATTTATAGGATTAGGAAATTATCTTAGAATATTTGAAGATCAAAAATTATTATCTTCTATCGGATTTACTGTGAAATTTACGGTTGTATCAATGTTTTTCCATCTAGTATTAGGTGTGATTCTTGCATTAATGTTAAATATGAAGATCAAAGGTAAAAAATTCCTGCGTACAATAGTACTTATACCATGGGCAATGCCCATGGTAGTAGCGGGACTTGCTGCAAGATGGGCGTTTAATGATCAATATGGATTAATCAATGATTTGATCAGAAGATTTGTACCGAATTTTCATTATGATTGGCTTGTGCATGCAAATTCAGCTCAAGGAGCAGTTATTGCAGTTGATTTATGGAAGGACTTACCTTTCTTTGCAATTTTGGTGCTTGCCGCATTACAGTTTTTATCAGCAGATATTTATGAGGCAGCAAAAATCGATGGAGCAGGACCGGTACGAGCTTTTTTCTCAATTACACTGCCAAATATAATGAAGACAATACTGAGCCTTTCTATTTTCTTTACAATGTGGCGATTGACAAGTTTTGACTTAGTATATGCTATGACATCAGGAGGTCCAGGGGATTCAACATCTTTGTTAGCATATCGAATTATGCAGGAGGCTTTTACTAATTTGAATCTCGGATATGCGTCTGCAATAGCTGTCTGCCTGTTTATTGTTATGACAATTTTAAGTTTTATACAGCTTAGAGCAATCAAAAAGTTTGATTAAAATATAGAAGGGAGAGGTTGACAATGAAACCAAAAACAAAAAAAGTTTTGGCACCGATATTCAAATGGGGCTTGATTTTAATAGTTGCTTTTATTATTTTACTTCCATTACTTTGGATTTTTACATCATCTATTTCACCTGCTTCTGAGCTGTTTAGTTCACCGATTCACTATCTGCCAAAACATCCTACACTGGATAATTATATTAGAATTTTCACGCAGATGAATTTGGGTGAGAAGATTTTAAATACAGCAATTATTACTGTATGTTCGTTGATCTTATCAACAGTTATCTGCTTAATGGCAGCTTATGCATTTACTCGTTATTCAGGAAAAGGACTTACACTTGTATATGCAGCGATAGTGGCATCTGCTTTAATTCCGGGAATTGTAACAGCAAGACCGTTATATGATCTGATGAAAAGATTTGGATTAGTTGATACATTTCCTGGCTTGATCATCATGTATACAAGTGCATTGATTCCATTTACTATGTTGATTTTAGGTAATTTCTTAAGTGAAATTCCTATTTCATTAGATGAAGCAGCAGAAATAGATGGAGCGAATATGTTTCAGAAACTGTTTTATATCACGTTGCCTTTAATGAAACCGGCTATTGCAACAATATTAATCATTAATTTTATAAATTGCCTTAATGATTTATTCACTCCATTGTTTTTTGCACAAAAAATAGAAGTATTAAGTGTTGCTATTACAACTATTCCAAGGGAGACATCATATAGTATGCCATGGGATTTAATAAGTACAGTTGGATGTATTATCCTGCTGCCAATAGTTATTTTCGTACTTATTTTTGAGAAGCAGATCATGGAAGGTGTTATGGCTGGCGGCGTTAAGCAATAAGTGGAGGTGTGAATAATGTCAGATATTTTCAGATTAAGAAATGGAAGATCGAGAGCTATAAATGCTGAAAATCCAACTGGAGAAAAAGGAAAGGGTGGAATTGCAGCGAGTCATCTTGGCCCTTCAAGAAAAGGTAGTCCGTGCTTGAAAAATATTATGCCGAATGAAACGGTAGTATTAGCTGAAATGGATGGACCGGGTATTATTCAGCATATATGGATTACGGTTAATAATAAAACATCAGATGCGGATTGTTATGTACTCCGTGATTTAGTACTCCGCATGTACTGGGATGATGAGGAAGTTCCATCGGTTGAAAGTCCTTTAGGTGATTTCTTCTGCTGTGGTTTTGCAAGAGAATGTCTTGTTACATCTATGCCAATATCCGTAATTCCAAACAGAGGTTTTAATAGCTATTTTCAAATGCCATTTCGTAAAAAAGCAAGAATTACTTTAGAAAATCAACATGATAATCCAATTCCTGATTTCTTTTATCAGGTAGACTATTGTTTGTATGATGAGTTACCAGAAGATACAGCTTATTTTCATGCACAGTGGAGACGTCAAAGAATAACAGAACTGGCAAAGGATTATGTTATTTTGGATAATGTGAAAGGAAAAGGCCATTATATTGGTACATATCTTGCTCTGACAACACTTGAAAGATACTGGTGGGGAGAAGGCGAAGTTAAATTTTATATTGACGGAGATGAAGAATATCCTACAATATGTGGCACGGGAACAGAGGACTATTTTGGTGGGTCATGGAGTTTTGCTCACCAGGTAAACGGAAAGACGGTAGAACAGACTTATAATTCTCCATTTTTAGGATATCCGTATTATTCAGCACACGATGAACTGGTGCATAATCCATATCATAATGATGATTGTCCGCCAATGAGAGGATTTTATAGATGGCATCTGATGGATCCGATTTGCTTTGAAGAAAATTTAAAAGTTACTATCCAGCAGATCGGTGTATGTTATAAAGGACTATTTGAAAGACAGGATGATGTTGCCAGTGTAGCATATTGGTATCAGAGTGAACCGCATCAGGCTTTTAAACCGTTAATGAATAAAAAAGAGAGATGGCCAAGATAGAATGGTCTAAATCATTACAAATTGAGTGTAATTGTAAATTTAAAAATTTTGTGAAGCCCATGAAATAAGGACTTCACAAAATTTTTAGAAAAGAATTAGCACTCAACCCTTTACAGTGCTAACAATACGTGCTATATTCCTAATAGAACACAGGAAAAGAAAATTTGTGGTTCAAAGGAGGGAAAGACCATGAATATCAATAAATTTACACAGAATTCATTACAGGCAGTTCAGAACTGTGAGAAGATTGCTGCGGATAACGGGAATCAGGAACTGGCGCAGGAGCATTTGCTGTATGCGCTGCTGACACAGGATGACAGTCTGATTTTAAAATTATTTGAGAAGATGAACATTCAGGGCCAGCTCTTTATTAACAGTATCGAGCAGGCAATCGGCAAGAGACCGAAGGTACAGGGAGGTCAGGCTTATGTCGGTCAGGACTTGAATAATGTGCTGATCCATGCAGAAGATGAAGCAAAGCAGATGGGAGATGAGTATGTCTCTGTTGAGCATCTGTTTCTTGCAATGCTGAAGTATGCAAGCCGTGAGTTGAAGCAGATTTTCCGTGAATATGGCATCAGCAGAGAGGGTTTCCTCCATGCGCTGTCAACAGTAAGAGGAAATCAGAGAGTAACTTCTGACAATCCGGAAGCAACTTATGATACATTGAATAAATACGGTCAGGATCTTGTTGAGAAAGCAAGAGATCAGAAACTGGATCCGGTCATCGGACGTGATGAAGAGATCCGTAATGTGATTCGTATCCTGTCCCGTAAGACAAAGAATAACCCGGTGCTGATCGGTGAACCTGGTGTAGGTAAGACTGCAGTTGTAGAAGGACTTGCCCAGAGAATCGTCAGCGGAGATGTGCCGGAAGGCTTGAAAGACAAGACCATCTTTTCACTGGATATGGGAGCACTGGTAGCCGGAGCGAAGTATCGTGGTGAATTCGAGGAACGTCTGAAAGCAGTTCTTGAAGAAGTGAAAAACAGTGACGGAAAGATCATTCTTTTCATCGATGAGCTTCATACAATCGTAGGAGCAGGTAAAACAGACGGTGCGATGGATGCAGGAAATATGTTAAAGCCTATGCTTGCCAGAGGCGAACTGCACTGTATCGGCGCAACAACACTGGATGAGTATCGTCAGTATATTGAGAAGGATGCAGCTTTGGAGCGTCGTTTCCAGCCGGTTCTGGTAGATGAGCCAACCGTTGAGGATGCAATCTCTATCCTGAGAGGACTGAAAGAGAGATACGAAGTCTTCCATGGTGTTAAGATTACTGACAGCGCACTTGTTGCAGCAGTTACGCTTTCAAACAGATATATTTCTGACCGCTTCCTGCCGGATAAAGCGATCGACCTTGTGGATGAGGCGTGTGCACTGATCAAGACAGAACTTGATTCTATGCCGACAGAACTTGATGAGCTTCGTCGTCGTGTGATGCAGATGGAGATTGAAGAGTCTGCACTTAAGAAAGAGGAAGACCGCTTAAGTAAAGAGCGTCTGGAACATTTGCAGGAAGAACTGGCAGAACTGAAAGCGCAGTATGCAAGTAAGAAAGTACAGTGGGAGAATGAGAAGAATTCTGTAGAGCATGTACAGAAGATCCGTGAGCAGATCGAGCAGGTGAACAAGGAGATTCAGAAAGCCCAAAGAGAGTATGATCTGAATAAGGCAGCAGAGCTTCAGTATGGTCGCCTTCCACAGCTGCAGAAACAGCTGGAAGAGGAAGAGGCAAAGGTAAAGGCAAAAGATCTTTCTCTTGTGCATGAATCCGTTACAGATGATGAGATCGCAAAAATCGTTTCCAGATGGACAGGTATTCCGGTTGCAAAACTGAACGAGAGTGAGAGAAATAAGACACTTCACCTTGCAGATGAACTGCATAAGCGTGTCATCGGTCAAGATGAAGGCGTAGAGCTTGTAACTGAAGCAATCATCCGTTCCAAAGCAGGTATCAAAGATCCGACAAAACCAATCGGTTCCTTCCTGTTCCTTGGACCTACAGGTGTAGGTAAGACAGAACTTGCAAAGGCACTTGCCCAGAGCCTGTTTGATGATGAGAACAACATGGTTCGTATCGATATGAGTGAGTACATGGAGAAATATTCCGTGTCTAGACTGATCGGAGCACCTCCGGGATATGTCGGATACGATGAAGGCGGACAGCTGACAGAAGCAGTCAGAAGAAAACCATATTCTGTTGTACTTTTCGATGAGATCGAGAAAGCACATCCGGATGTCTTCAACGTATTGCTGCAGGTACTGGATGATGGACGAATCACAGATTCCCAAGGACGTACAGTTGACTTCAAGAATACAATCTTGATCATGACTTCCAACATTGGTGCAAACTATCTGCTGGAAGGAATTAAGGACGATGGTTCGATCGATGAACAGAGTCAGGAGATGGTAATGGGTGATCTGAAAGCACATTTCAGACCAGAATTCTTGAACCGTCTGGATGAGATTATCATGTTCAAACCATTGACAAAGACAAATGTACGTTCCATCATTGACCTTCTGGTTGCTGATGTGAACCGCCGTCTGGAAGAACGTGAACTGAGTGTCGAGCTGACAGATGCAGCGAAAGACTTTGTTGTGGAAGGTGGATATGAGCCGATGTACGGTGCAAGACCACTGAAACGTTACTTGCAGAAGAATGTAGAGACATTAGCTGCAAAACTGATCCTTGCAGGAGATGTGGGACGTGGAGACACGATCTTGATCGATGTGAAGGACGGTAAACTGACAGCAGGTGTGAAGAAATAAAATATGATACCAGGGTCAAAAGGTCTGAAACCACCGGTGCTTGCACAAAGGTGGTGTAATGGCCTTGGGACTCGCCCCAATATGAGCATAAAAGTGGAGCGTAAGCTACACGATATGCGAATAGTGGGTAGGATTGTGGGAGTGCATTGCACGAAACAATCCGTAGGTATCCTAGTTGGGGGCTTTTGCCCCCAACATCAAAATATCAGTATAGTAACGATATAATATGTAGGGCTGTGAAAAATGAAAATTTTCCGGAGATTTTTAGGAAATTGGATTTTTCACAGCCTTTTTTTCGTTCATCGAAGCAATTGATACAAGCGCAGATTATATGTTAAAATAAAAAACTGACAGAATGTATATGCATACAACAAGAATTAATACTAAGAAAGAACTCAGGAAGAATCCAGAAAGGAGGCTCCCATGGCGCGCATTATTTTCCACATCGACGTCAATTCAGCATTTTTAAGCTGGACGGCGGTTGAACAATTGAAGAATGGATCAAAAGTGGATCTGCGGGAGATTCCGGCGATTATTGGCGGAGATCAGAGCTCGCGTCATGGAATCGTTCTTGCAAAATCATCACTTGCCAAATCCTATGGGATTCAGACGGGTGAACCTGTAGTAAATGCATTTCGAAAATGTCCGAATCTTGTGACAGCACCGCCGAATCATAAGATGTATCGAGAAAAGAGCCGGATGCTGATGGATTTCCTGCGGACATATACAAAGAAGATCGAGCAGGTCAGTGTCGATGAATGTTATATGGATTTTACAGAGCTTGTCGGGCGATATCCAACATCGGTGGACGGGGCGATGGAGATTAAGGAAGAGGTAAAGAGACGTTTTGGATTCACGGTGAATATTGGAATCTCCAGTAATAAGTTACTAGCGAAGATGGCTTCAGATTTTCAGAAACCGGATCGGATCCATACATTATTTCCGGAAGAGGTTCCGCAGAAAATGTGGCCGCTTCCGATTGGAGAACTCTTTATGGCAGGGCGTTCAAGTGTGGAGGTTTTCAAGAAACTTGAAATCAATACAATTGGAGATCTTGCTCATGCGGATGTAAATGTAATTACGCTGCATTTAAAAAGTCATGGCCGGATGCTCTGGAATTTTGCAAATGGAATTGGAGACGATAAGATACAGTATGAACCGGAAGAGGCAAAGGGCGTAGGAAATTCAACGACTCTGTCAGAGGATGCAACGACTTATGAAGAAGCGAGAGATGTATTTCGTGAACTTGCACAGAGCGTGGGAAGCAGGCTGAAGAAGGCAGGCAAGAAAGCCGGGATGGTGAGCATGGAGGTTCGCTATTATGATTTCAGAAATATGTCGCATCAGGTGCAGCTTCAAAAGCCAACGAATGATCCGGTTATCTTATGTGAGACAGCATGTAATTTGTTCCGTGAAAGCTGGAGTGGAGAACCTGTCCGTCTGCTCGGAATCCGAACGTCAAAGTTAGTAGAAGAGAATGCACCGGAGCAGCTGACAATTTTTGATATTGAATTTCCAAAAGAACCGGACGAGAAACATAAGAAATTAAATGCCGCATTGGAACAGCTGAACAATCGTTACGGAAAGGGTGCGGTTGTGAAAGGCACATTTTATAAACCGGACGGAAAGAAGAAAAAAGATGGAATTTAGAAGAGATAGAAAGAGGAACGTGCATTGAAAGAGAAAAATTATAATCTGGAATTGATTCGAATGATTTCCTTTATATTTGTTATTGTGATTCATGTATCGAATTATTATTGCAGAGCCTATGGCGATATTACGATTGGGGAGTACAGTTTTTCACTGCTATTAAATCTGCTGGCAAGGATAAGTGTACCATGTTTTTTCATGATCACAGGAGCACTTCTGCTTGGAAGACAGGAATCACTTCATAAACATGCAAAAAGAATCTTTCGTTTTCTAATTGTTCTGCTTGTGTGGAGTGTAATATATATGATCTGGAATGCAGTTTATATGGAAGATCCTTATCAAATCAAAGATTTATTATATAAGCCGGTAGAACAGCATCTGTGGTATCTGTATGCAATGATTCCGATCTATCTGGTACTTCCTTTTTTCCAGGTTATGTGTAAAGGGATGAACCTTCGGATGGAACGCGCATTTCTTGTGGTGATTACGGCAGCTGTTTTGTTCAATTATATTTCCACATTTTTTGATGAAAAGATGTATTATTCTGTCCCAATGGTGGGGGACAGAATCTATTCTTATTATGTATTTATCGGATATTATATATATAAATATCGTAAGCATGTGATGAAGGGGAAAATGATTCCGGCAGGTATTTTTGTAGTATGCATGGCATTAAATTATGGGCTGACTTATGCGGCAACCTTGCAGGATGGAGAACATTATGAACGTCTGCTGGAATATGGTAATCCACTGCTTGCACTGGCAGCAGCGATGGCATTTCTTATGTTAGTACGATTGAAAAAGAGCGAATTCAATCCGTCCGAACAGGCAAAGAAGTGGATTGACAGATTTTGTGGATGTTCCTTTGGGATTTATTTGATCCATATCATGTTTCTTGATGTTTATAAGAGAAATATTAAGCCAGAGACATTTTCAGCCTGGATCATGATTCCGGTAGTGAGTGTGGGACTTGTGTTATTGTCATTTGGATGTGTCTGGCTGATTCGAAAGACGAAAACAGGACGAAAGATTATGTAGGTTTTTTTGCATATGTGGTGAGATTATGTTATTCTATAAAGGTTAAGACAATCGTTATTTGCCTGAAAGTCAATGATGCAATACACCAGTTCAGAACAGGAGGGATAGATCATGAAATTAGATAAATTATTAGAACGCCTGGACTACACAGTAGTACAGGGAAGTGATTCTACGGAAGTAACAACACTGATCAATGATTCAAGAAAAGTGGAAGAAGGATCTGTTTTCGTGTGTATCAGCGGAGCAGTATCTGATGGACATAAATATGCAGCGGATGTTGCGGCGAAAGGTGCGGCAGCTGTTGTTGTAGAGAAAGATGTCGAAGTGCCGGAAAATGTGACTGTAATTAAGGTAGAGGATACTCGTTATGCACTGGCTCTGATGTCAGCGGCTTACTTTGGATATCCGGCAGATAAGATGAAAGTCATCGGTATTACAGGAACAAAAGGAAAGACAACAACAACTTACATGATCAAGTCTATTCTTGAAGAGACAGGACACAAGGTTGGATTGATCGGTACAATCGAGGCAATTATCGGAGACAAGAAGATCCCGGCATGTAATACAACACCGGAGTCTTATACAATCCATAAATATTTTGCAGAGATGGTAGAATCTGGCTGTGACTGTGTTGTTATGGAAGTTTCATCACAGGGACTGATGCTTCACAGAACAGCGGGAATTCCATTTGAGATCGGTATTTTCACAAATCTTGGAAGAGATCATATTGGTCCGAATGAGCATAAGGATTTTGATGATTACAAGAGATGCAAAGGGCTTTTGTTCAAACAGTGTAAGCTCGGAATCGCCAATGTGGATGACAAGTATTTCAAAGATGTATTTAAAGGGTCTACATGTAAGGTTGAGACATTCGGATTTTCACCGGAGGCAGATCTTCGCGCAGAGAATGTAGAACTGGTATCCAGACCGGGATATCTTGGTGTTGCATATCATGTTGCAGGCGTGATGGACTTTGATGTGGAAATCGATGTTCCAGGCAAGTTCAGTGTTTACAATTCACTGACTGCAATCTCAGTCTGCCGCCATTTCCAAGTGCCGGTTGAGATGATCAAAGATGCACTTAAGAAGGCAAAGGTAAAAGGACGTATCGAGATGATCAAGGTGTCTGATGATTTTACACTGATGATCGATTATGCGCACAATGCGATGAGTCTTGAAAGTCTTCTGACAACATTGAAAGAATATAATCCGAAGCGTCTTGTATGTCTGTTCGGATGCGGCGGAAACCGTTCTAAAGACAGAAGATTCGAGATGGGTGAGGTATCTGGAAGACTGGCAGACCTGACAATCATTACATCAGATAATCCGAGATTTGAAGAACCACAGGATATTATTAACGATATCAAAACCGGAATCGCAAAGACAGATGGAAAATATGTGGAAATCTGTGATCGTAAAGAGGCAATCAAATATGCAATCGAACACGGCGAACCGGGTGACGTTATTGTGCTGGCAGGAAAAGGACATGAGGACTATCAGGAGATCTGCGGCGTGAAGCATCCGATGGATGAGCGCGTGCTGATCAAAGAAGTTCTGGAAGAATTAAAAGAGAAATAAGATTGTGTTTGCAGATGTTATTGTAGATATACAACATGAAAAACTGGATAAGATCTTTCAGTACCGAATACCGGAACGACTGAAAGACGAGCTGCATCCGGGGATGGAAGTAATTATCCCTTTTGGAAAAGGAAACCGACAGATCAAAGGTTATGTGACTTCATTATCAGAGACTTGCAATTATGATCTGTCAAAGGTGAAGGAAATTACAGACATTTCCAGAAACAGTGTGGCAATCGAAGCGAGACTGATCGCGCTGGCGGCATGGATGAAAGAGCAGTATGGCGGAACGATGATCCAGGCGCTTAAGACAGTGCTGCCAATCAAGCAGAAGGAGAATGCGAAGGTAAAGAAACATCTCCGTTTGCTGCTTACTGAGGAAGAGAGTCAGGAGAAGCTGGATTTTTATCAGAAGAAGAATCAGAAAGCAAGAGCAAGGCTTTTGGAAGCTTTGAAGGAAGCCCCAATTCTGGATTATGAGCTGGTGACGAAAAAATTAAATGTGACACTGCCTGTGATCCGGGCATTGGAAGAGCAGGGCGTGTTGAAGATAGAGTCAGAGCAGGTATACCGTAATCCGGTGAAACAGGCAAAGAAATCACAACAGGAGATCATCTATACGGAAGAACAGCAGCATGTGAGCCAGGGGTTCCGGAAAGACTATCTGTGTGGAACAAGGAGAACTTATCTGCTTCACGGAGTGACTGGAAGTGGAAAGACAGAAGTCTATATGGAGATGATCCGCACGGTTGTTGACCAGGGAAAACAGGCAATCGTTCTGATTCCGGAGATCGCACTGACCTATCAGACAGTAATGCGGTTTTACCGCTGTTTCGGCGACAGAGTTTCTATCATGAACTCAAGACTGTCTGCCGGAGAACGTTACGATCAGATGATGCGTGCAAAGAGGGGCGAGGTCGATGTGATGATTGGACCACGCTCTGCACTTTTTACTCCATTTCCGGATTTGGGGTTGATTGTTATTGACGAAGAGCATGAACCAACCTACAAGAGTGAGCAGGTGCCACGTTATCATGCAAGAGAAGTAGCAGTCCACAGGGCAGAAGTAGAAGATGCCAGCGTTGTGCTTGGAAGTGCAACTCCGTCAATGGAGGCAATGTATCGGGCAAGGCTTGGTGAGTATCAGCTTTACGAGATGAAGAATCGTTCTCATATGCAACAGATGGCGACTGTGCATACAGTTGATATGCGAAAGGAACTGAAGAATGGAAACCGTTCCATCTTGAGTGAGAAGTTGCAGGAACTGATTGAAGACAGACTGAATGCAAAAGAGCAGATTATGCTGTTTTTGAATCGCAGAGGATATTCAGGTTTTATTTCCTGCAGAGAATGTGGCCATGTAGTGAAATGCCCGCACTGTAATGTATCCTTGTCGGTACACAAAGGCGGGAAAATGGTCTGTCATTACTGTGGTTATGAACAGCCGAAGGTGACGGAGTGTCCGGAATGCGGTTCCCGTTATATCGGAGAATTCCGCGCAGGAACCCAGCAGATCGAGGACATGGTGAAAGCAAGATTCCCACAGGCAAGAGTTCTCCGTATGGATATGGATACAACGAAGAAAAAGGATTCCCATGAGCAGATTTTATCTGCCTTTGCGAATGAAGAGGCGGATATTCTTGTGGGAACACAGATGATCGTAAAAGGACATGATTTTCCAAAGGTCACATTAGTCGGTGCATTGGCAGCAGATATGTCACTTTATACAGATGATTATCGTTCCGGTGAGCGAACATTCCAGCTTTTGACACAGGCAGCAGGCCGTGCCGGAAGAGGTGACAGACCGGGTGAGGTTGTGATCCAGACTTACGATCCGGAGCATTATGCAATCGAGGCTTCAGCAGCGCAGGATTATGAAGCATTCTATGAGAAAGAAATCCGCTACCGCAGTCTGATGGGATATCCACCGGTGGAGAACCTGATGGCAGTACTTGCGGCATGTGAAGATGAGGCACTTTTAGAGAAAGCGTGCAAGTATCTGAAGGAATACATTTTGCGGATCAAAGGTCAGGCACAGCTCGACGTGATCGGCCCGGCAAGTCCGGGAGTGGATAAGATCAAAGATATTTACCGGAGAGTGATTTACGTAAAAGCTCCGGAATACCGAACCTTAGTTGTATTAAAAGACAGGATGGAACAATATATAGAAATTAACTCAGGGTTTCAGAAAATGAGAATCCAATTCGATTTTAACCCGATGAATTTATAGAAAAGAGAGGAAAGAATAATGGCAATCAGAGAAGTAAGAGAGATGGGCGATGACGTTCTTGAAAAACAGTGTAAACCAGTGACGAAGATGACACTTCGTACAAAGATTTTAATTGAAGACATGCTTGATACGATGTATGAGAAGATGGGTGTGGGTCTTGCCGCACCGCAGGTTGGTATTCTCAAACAGATTGTAGTGATTGATGTCGGAGAGGGTCCGATCGTTTTGATCAATCCTGAGATCATTGAGACATCCGGTGAGCAGACAGGCGAAGAAGGTTGCTTAAGTGTGCCGGGAAAATGGGGGATCGTGACTCGTCCGAATCACGTAAAGGTACGTGCGCTGGATGAAAATATGGAGGAATTCGAGATAGAAGGAGAAGAACTTCTTGCAAGAGCATTCTGTCATGAGATCGATCACCTGGGAGGACACCTCTATGTAGAGAAAGTAGAAGGAGAACTGCATGATTCACCGGCCTACAACGAGGAAGATATGGAATACGAAGTGGAGGAATAATTGATGAGAATAATTTTCATGGGAACACCAGACTTCTCCGTGGGAACACTGGAGGCACTGGTGGAAGCAGGACATGAGGTATGTCTCGTAGTGAGCCAGCCAGATAAACCAAAGGGACGCGGTAAAGAGATGCAGCCAACTCCGGTGAAAGAAGCTGCGATGAAACATGGAATTCCGGTTTATCAGCCAAAGAAGATCCGTGATCCGGAATGTGTAGAAGAACTGAGAAAATACAATGCAGATGTGATGGTTGTCATTGCATTTGGTCAGATCATTCCGAAAGAAATTCTGGAGATGACACCATACGGATGTATTAATGTACACGCATCTCTACTTCCGAAATACCGTGGTGCCGCGCCAATCCAGTGGTCTATCATCAATGGCGAGGAAGTGACAGGTGTTACAACAATGCAGATGAACGAAGGACTGGATACAGGCGACATGATCCAGAAGGTTGAAGTGCCGATCACAGAAGATGAGACAGGAGAAAGCCTTCATGATAAGCTTGCAGAGGCAGGAGCAAAGCTTTGTGTAGAGACTCTGAAAGCTATTGAAGATCATACGGCAACTTTCGAGAAGCAGGGAGAAAGCCCGACAGAATATGCCAGAATGCTCGATAAGAAGCTTGGAAATATTGACTGGAATACATCCGCAGTACAGATCGAACGTCTGGTGCGTGGCCTGAATTCCTGGCCAAGTGCTTACACACATTGGGACAAAAAGGTAGTGAAGATCTGGAGAGCAAAAGCAGAGGCTGATGGCACGGTAAAAGCAGAGCCTGGAACAGTGTTGAGTGTAGAGAAAGATTCCTTTACTGTTCAGACAGGGGATGGCGTCTTACGAGTTCTGGAACTTCAGATTCCGGGGAAAAAGAGAATGGATACGGGAGCTTTCTTAAGGGGATACACAATTGAAAGCGGAGTTAAATTTACACAGGAATAAGAGGACTTCTGGAGGGGGACTGCAGATAGATAACAGGAGGTGGTTTTAGTATGTATTATGGATTTTATTATGACTGGACTTATATACTGGTACTGATCGGTGTGGTTCTCAGCCTGCTCGCATCATCCCAGGTGAAAGGAACATTTGCAAAATATTCGAAGATCCGCAGTTATTCAGGGATGACAGGACGAGAAGCGGCAGAACAGATCCTCAGAAGAAATGGAATCTATGATGTGCAGGTGACTCATATCGCGGGAAATCTGACCGATCATTATGATCCGAGAAACAAGACACTGGCACTTTCTGATCCGGTTTATAATTCAACTTCTGTAGCAGCAATCGGAGTTGCGGCACATGAGTGTGGTCATGCAGTACAGCATTTTGAAGGGTATGCACCTTTATCAATCCGTGGGGCACTTGTGCCGGTCGTAAATTTCGGTTCCATGATTTCCTGGCCGTTGATCATTATCGGCCTGTTTATGAATGGCCAGATGTCCAGCTTCCTTATTGATATCGGAATTCTGCTCTTTATGGTAGCTGTGGCATTTCATCTTATAACACTTCCGGTGGAAATCAATGCTTCCAGAAGAGCGGTGAAGGTACTTGGAAATTCAGGAATGCTCCGTGAAGACGAAGTTGGTGGAGTGAAGAAGGTACTTCGGGCAGCAGCAATGACATATGTGGCAAGTGCGGCCGCAATGATTTTACAGCTTTTACGTTTGTTGATCCTGACAAATGGCCGAAGAAGGAATGACTGACGTTGCTGGTCGCGCATCGTGTGAACAGTAACTGACTGACAGCAGATAGAAAGAAAAATGCGGAGAATAGGAGATTATTTATGGGAAAGCAGATCAATGAACGCGAGGTTGTTCTTGAGATTTTGATGGAAATAACAGAGAATGGAGCATATAGTCATAAGATTCTTGGCGATGTTCTGTCAAAATATCAATATCTTGAGAAACGTGAGCGTGCATTTATCACCAGAGTTGTGGAAGGTACTCTGGAACATATGATAGAAATTGATTATATCTTGAATCAGATTTCTAAGACAAAGGTTAAGAAGATGAAACCGGTCATCCGTAATCTTCTTCGTAGCAGTGTCTATCAGCTGAAATATATGGATAGTGTACCGGATCATGCGGTGTGCAGTGAGGCAGTAAAGCTTGCAGTTCGAAAAGGATTTTCAGGTCTGCGGGGATATGTGAATGGAGTTCTGAGAAATGTTGTCCGCAAGATGGAGGAGATCGAGTATCCAAAAGAAGATGTACAGAGATTGTCTGTGAAATATTCTGTCCCGGAATGGATTCTTTCTTTATGGAAGAAAGAATATGGGGAAGAGATCACAGAGAAGATGGCAGCAGATTTTCAGAAAGAGAAGCCGATTACGATCCGATGTTGTATGAACCGGGTTACACCGGAAGTATTGAAAGAAAAACTGGAAGCAGAAGGAGCGAAAGTAGAAGCACATCCGTATCTTCCTTATGCGTTTTATCTTTCAGATTATGATTATCTGGAAGGTCTGGAAAGTTTTCAGGAAGGACTCTTTGCAGTACAGGATATCAGTTCTATGTTTGTCGGAGAACTGACAGATCCAAAAGCCGGCGATCATGTGATTGATGTCTGTGCAGCACCGGGAGGAAAATCACTTCATGTGGCAGAGAAGCTTCAGCTGGCAGATGAAGTGGCGGCGAGAGAGAACAGAACAGAAGAAAAGATAGGACGGGTTGAAGCAAGAGATCTGACCGAATATAAGACAGATCTGATCTGGCAGAATATCGACCGTTCCGGACTTGGAAATATTTGTGCTGTATGCAAGGACGCCTCTGTATTTGATGAGTATGATAAGGAAACAGCGGATCTTGTGATTGCAGACCTTCCATGTTCAGGTCTTGGCGTGCTTGGCAAAAAACCAGATCTGAAATATCGCGTACAACCGGAAGATCTTGAAGAACTTGCAGATTTGCAGAGAAAGATTCTGACTTGCGCACAGGCAATCGTCAAGGATGGCGGCACATTGATGTACAGCACATGTACCGTAAATCCGGGAGAAAACATGGACAATGTACACTGGTTCTTGAAAGAATACCCACAATTTGAACTGGATGATATTACAGAAAATCTTTGCAAGGAGTTACGAAGTGATGTGATCGAGAAGGGATGTATCCAATTCTTCCCGGGAGTTCACGATTGTGACGGATTCTTTATTGCAAGATTAAAGAAAAAAGCATGATTTTCAGGAAATGTGAAAAAATAGAAAAAGCAGACAAATAATGTGAATAACTCACAGAAAAAACGAAATACAGGAGGAAAACTTTAAGATGAAGAAGGATATCCGTGCTTATGGATATGAAGAATTACAGAAAGAGATAGCGACGATCGGAGAAAAAGCATTTCGTGCAAAACAGATTTATGAATGGCTGCATGTGAAGCTGGTAGATCATTTTGATGAGATGACGAATCTTTCAAAGGCTTTGAGAGAAAAACTGGAAGAGAATTATGAGATTCTCCCGGTTGTTATGCTGGAGAGACAGATTTCCCAGATTGACGGTACGAACAAGTTCCTGTTCCGTCTCTATGATGGAAATGTAGTCGAAAGTGTTCTTATGAAATATAAGCATGGAAATTCTGTCTGTATTTCCTCCCAGGTCGGTTGCAGGATGGGATGTGCATTCTGTGCATCAACGATCGGAGGTCTGGTGAGAAATCTTTCTCCGTCTGAGATGCTTGGACAGATCTATCAGATTCAGAAGATAAGTGGTGAGAGGGTTTCGAATGTGGTGATCATGGGAACCGGAGAACCGATGGATAATTACGATAATTTCCTGAAGTTTATTCATTTACTTACAGATGAGCATGGACTGAATATCAGTCAGAGAAATGTCACCGTATCAACCTGTGGAATAGTTCCAAGGATGAAAGAACTGGCGAAAGAGCATTTACAGATTACACTTGCACTTTCGCTTCACGGTTCAAATCAGGAAAAACGAAGAAAATTGATGCCGGTTGCAAATAAATATGATATCACAGAAGTACTCGCAGCCTGTGACGAATATTTCAAAGAAACCGGCCGGAGAGTGAGCTTTGAGTACAGTCTTGTACATGGTGTGAATGATACGGATGAAGATGCACAGGAACTGATTCATTTATTAAAGCATAAGAACTGTCATATCAATCTGATACCGGTCAACCCGGTAAAAGAGCGTGATTTTGTTCGTCCAAGCCGGAAAAGTGCTTTGAATTTCAAAAATAAACTTGAAAAAAGCGGAATAAATGTTACTATAAGAAGGGAAATGGGCTCTGATATTGACGGAGCCTGCGGTCAGCTCAGGCGCCGCTACGTAGAAACTGAAGGAGAATAGAAGGTATGAAGACATTTTCAATTACAGATGTTGGAATGGTGCGACAGGTAAATCAGGACTACGTCTTTACGACGGGAAAACCACTGGGTATTCTCCAGAACCTGTTCGTGGTAGCGGATGGTATGGGTGGCCATCAGGCAGGAGATTATGCTTCCAAGTGTACGGTGGAAGTGATGATCAAAGAGATTGCGAAGAGCGAGGGTGAGGATATCGAACGTGTTCTTGTGAAAGCAATCAAGGCTGCCAATCGTGAGATTATCAAAGAAGCATCCGGTGACGAACATCTGAAGGGGATGGGAACAACGGTTGTTGCCGCTACTGTGAAAGAACAGATGCTGTATTTTGCCAATGTAGGAGACAGCCGTCTGTATCTGATCAATCAGGGGATCCAACAGCTAAGTAAGGATCATTCTCTTGTAGAAGAGATGGTACGTCTTGGTGGAATTAAGCCGGAAGAAGCGAAGCATCATCCGGATAAGAATATTATCACAAGAGCGATCGGTGCAAAAGCTGATGTGGATGTGGACTTTTATGAACATCGTCTGAAACGGGGAGACATCATTCTGATGTGTACAGACGGATTAAGTAATATGGTGGAAGATGAAGAACTTTTCCATATTGTGCAGGGAAGCCGGGATATCGTCGAGGCAGGTGAGATGCTGGTGGAAGCAGCAAAAGAGAATGGAGGAACAGATAACATCGGAGTGGTATTGTTTGAGCCATTTGCAGATGAGGTGAGTGTATGATTAAAGAAGGAGTATTTTTAGGAAAACGATACGAGATACTTGGCCGTATCGGTTCTGGCGGAATGGCAGATGTCTATAAAGGCAAGGATCATAAGCTGAATCGTTTTGTTGCGATCAAGGTGCTGAAGAGCACATATCGTTCGGATGAGACGTTTATTAAGAAGTTTTTAAGCGAAGCTCAGGCAGCAGCAGGATTGATGCATCCAAATGTAGTTAATGTCTATGATGTAGGGCAGGATCGCGGTCTTTATTATATGGTCATGGAGCTTGTAGAAGGAATTACGCTGAAGGATTACATTGAGAAGAAAGGAAAGCTTTCAGCAAAAGAGACAATCAGTATTTCCATCCAGATGGTGACAGGTATTCAGGCAGCGCATAACTGCCATATCATTCATCGGGATATTAAGCCGCAGAATATCATTATTTCCAAAGATGGAAAGGTTAAGGTTACTGATTTCGGAATCGCGCGGGCTACGACATCAACGGCAACACAGGCAGTAACAACGACAGTGATGGGATCTGTACATTACACATCTCCGGAACAGGCCAGAGGCGGTATTGTAGATGAGAAGAGTGATATCTATTCAGCAGGTATCACGATGTATGAGATGATCACCGGGCATGTTCCGTTTGACGGAGATTCGACAGTGACGGTTGCTTTGAAACATTTGAATGAAGTGATCAAGTCTCCAGCAGAAGAAGTTCCGGATATTCCGTACAGCCTGGAGTGCATTATTATGAAATGTACGCAGAAACTGCCGAATAAGCGTTATATGAGCTGCGAGGAGCTGCTTCAGGATCTGAAGCATTCACTGGTAGATCCGGAAGGGGATTTTGTTGTTCTTGATGGTGTGACAAGACGTATGCCGGCAACATCCCAGGATACAGGTCGGACTACGGTTGTTATGTCACCGGATGAACTGAATCGTATGAAGAATCGTCAGAATTATAATGATGATTATGACGACGATTATGATGACGATTATGACGATGATTATGAGGACGACTACGATGACCGCCGTAGAAGCCGTTATGATGATGACGATGACTACGACGACCGCCGTAGAAGCCGTTATGATGATGACGATGACTACGATGATCGCCGCAGAAGCCGCTATGATGATGACGATGACTACGACGACCGTCACAAAGACCGTTATGATGACCGGAATCGCCGTAAGAAGAATGAAGTAAATAAAGACACGAAGAAGATCATGAAGATTCTTATGGTTGTTGCCGGTGTTGTGATCGCACTTTTGATCATGTTCCTTGTAGGAAATGCAGTGGGCGTATTTAAAGGTGGAAAAGGAACGACTACACAGCAAACAGATTCAGAGATGGTAAAAGTACCGGATGTGACAGGCAAGACATATGAGGAAGCACAGAAAGAACTGAACAAATATGATCTCGGAATCCATAAGTCAACTGCGCCTTCCGATACTGTTGCAAAAGGAAAGATTATCAGCCAGGATCCTGCAGATGGAAAGAAAGTAAAGAAGCATACAACAGTCAATGTTGTGATTAGTTCCGGTGAGGAAGCAAAGACAACAACCATTCCAAATGTTGTTGGAATGTCGGAAGCTGATGCGGAAAAAGCACTTCAGGATAAGAATCTTGTTGTGAAGAAAGGTGATCCGGTCTACAGTGATGATGTGGAACAGGGAGAAGTTGTTTCTGTTAGTCCGAGTGAAGGGGCAGAAGTAAAAGAAGGAACAACAGTTACTCTTGTAATAAGCAAGGGAAATCAGCCGGCAACAGTCCCGAAACTTACTGGAAAGTCCCAGTCGGATGCTGAAGCAGCACTTTCACAGGCTGGCTTGTCCGGAAATGCAACGGAAGATTACAGTGATACTGTAGAAAAAGGATTGGTTATTTCACAGGATACAGATGCCGGAAAAGAAGTATCTAAAGGTACAACAATTGGATATGTGGTGAGCAAAGGACCAAAGCTGACGGTGGTTACTGTGCCGGATCTGTCCTATAAAGATAAAAACACAGCCGAGAAACTGCTGAAACAGGCAGGACTTACACCAGAGTATATTGGTGAAGATTATAGTGATAATTATCCGAAAGGACAGGTATTCTATCAGTCTGTCAGCAGCGGTACACAGGTGGAAAAAGGAACAACTGTCCAGTATATGGTCAGCAAAGGAGCTCAACCATCAGCCCCGGATAGTGGAAATTCCGGAAATGATTCCGGAACAGAAGAGAACACGAATCAATGATAACAGAGAGCAAGTATATGCAGGGAAAGATAATAAAAGGGATTGCCGGATTCTACTACGTGAATGTAGTAGAATCCGGAATTTTTGAATGTAAAGCAAAGGGTGCTTTTCGAAAAGACGGAATCAAGCCGTTGGTCGGTGATGATGCTGTGATCGAGGTACTTGATGAAAAAGAAATGACAGGAAATATCACAGAGATCCTGCCGCGTAAGAATGAGTTGATTCGTCCGGCAGTAGCCAATATTGATCAGGCACTGGTTGTATTTGCAGTGACAAAACCGAAACCACATTATAATCTGTTAGATCGTTTTCTTGTCATGATGGAACGAAAAGAGATACCTGTCGTATTATGTTTTAATAAGACAGATATTGCAAGCCATCCTGAAATTGCAGAATTGAAAGAAGTTTATACCGGATGCGGATATCCGGTAATCTTCACAAGTGCGAAGGAAGAAGAAAATATCAGTGAGTTAAAATCACTTTTAAAAGGAAAGACAACTTCGATTGCAGGTCCTTCCGGTGTTGGAAAATCATCCCTGATCAATCTTCTGCAGTCTGAAGTGAAGATGGAGACAGGAAGTATCAGTAAGAAGATTGATCGGGGGAAACATACAACAAGACATTCCGAACTGATCGTGATCGGAGAAGAGTCTTATATTATGGATACTCCGGGATTCAGTTCTCTTTACGTCAATGATTTCGAAAAAGAAGATTTAAAATATTATTTTCCGGAATTTACATCGTTTGAAGGACAGTGCAAGTTCAATGGCTGTGACCATATTCATGAACCCGGATGCGCTGTAAAAGAGGCAGTTGAAGAAGGGAAGATCCATAAGATCAGATATGAAGATTATACGGAGATGTACCGTGAACTAAAGGAAAGAAAGAGGTATTAAGTTTATGAAAAATATTTTGGCACCATCTATTCTCTCAGCAGATTTCAAGATTTTAGGAGAACAGTTGAAATTAACAGAAGAAGCAGGCGCAGAGTATATTCATTTTGATGTGATGGACGGAATGTTCGTTCCAAGCATTTCCTTTGGAATGCCTGTTCTTGCATCAATCAAGGGAGCAACAACACAGACACTGGATGTTCATCTTATGGTGACAGAGCCGGAAAGATACATTCAGGATTTTGTAAATTGTGGTGCTGATTCCATCACCGTTCATGCTGAGGCATGTGAGGATCTGGAACGTACTATAGAGCGTATTAAGGATGCAGGAGTGAAGGTTGGTGTTTCCATCAAGCCTGCAACTCCGGTAAATGATATCAGCCATATGCTTGAGGATGTGGATATGGTTTTGGTTATGACAGTAGAGCCCGGCTTTGGCGGACAGAAATTCATGGCACAGCATGTTTCCAAAATCAGACAGCTGGCAGAATGGAAAAAGGAGCTGGGTCTGGAGTTCGATATTGAGGTAGACGGCGGCGTGACACTCGATAATGTGCGCGAGGTTCTGGATGCAGGCGCAAACGTGATTGTTGCAGGCTCTGCGGTATTCGGCAAGGAGGATATTGCAGGCGCGGCAAAGGGCTTTCTGGATATTTTTAAGGAGTATGAATAACAATGAAGGTAATTCTTTTTGCGGGAGCGGAAATCAGAGATTACAGCTTTTGTGAGAGCTATATGGATGGCGCAGATGCGGTCATCTGCTGCGATGCAGGGATGCGTCATGCAAAGGCACTGGGCATTGACCCCGATTATATCGTAGGGGATTTTGATTCCACAGCCTCGGAGGTTCTGGAATATTATAAGGCGAAAAATATTCCCATTCGGCAGTTCCCGACCAGAAAAAACGAAACCGACATGGAGCTTGGGATTATTCTGGCACTGGAGCTGGGCGCGACAGACCTTGTTCTGTTCGGCGGTATTGGGGACAGATTTGACCATACGCTTGCCAATGCGCATTATCTGCTTTCTCTTCTGAAAAAGGGCGTGCGTGCGCGTTTGGTGGATGATAAAAACTGCGTAGAGGTGATTGACAGACAGCTGACACTGCATGGCAAGGTGGGGGATCTGGTTTCCACACTGCCACTTTCCATGGAGGTAACAGGCATTACGCTGAAGGGCTTTTCTTATCCCTTGACGGATGCGACACTGACACTGGACGGCGATTATATTGCGGTCAGCAATGTATTGGCGGAGGAAACCGCAACGATTGATATCAAGAGCGGCTATCTTTATGTGATTCGTTCCAGAGATTAAAACAAAAGCAGAAGCCCCCGACCAAAAACGGTTGGGGGCTTTTTGCACATTTGTAAGGCGGCGTGCATATCAATGATAAGAGGGGGGATTGGAATGCGAAGAAGATGTAACGGCGCGCCCATCAAATGGCTGGGCGGTGTTGTGCTGATTGCCATTGGACTGGGGATGCTTCTTGCA
>ERZ834433.1055-NODE-1055-length-25431-cov-5.406211_pt1 | contig 25431 bp, 19 predicted proteins | sample MGYA00519948_ERZ834433 | MGnify/ENA primary metagenome ERZ834433 (study PRJEB31850, sample SAMEA3708752) | human gut metagenome | biome: human gut; feature: human-associated habitat; material: faeces | place: China | collected 2014 ...
GTTCCCTTAAAAGAGTGTGGGTTCAAATCCCTTCATCCGCACCAAAGAAAAGCACTTAAGAACGTAAGTTTTTAAGTGCTTTCTTTTTGCTGTACCGCAGCGTTTACCGCACCCCGTACAGGTACGCGCCTTTCGCGTCCAGATAATGGACTTCTGTACAGCTTCGACTGCTTTGGTCAGGTCGTTGACAGCTTCCACGATGTCGTACGGGTCGGGGTCATCGTGAATTCGGCATTTATTCCCACACCCTAACCGGTGACGCCGCCCACACCGCCCAGGTCGTGAACGGCGTGTTCCTGCAAGTGCTGAAAAATGCATAAAAAAAGAGGCTTTACCACCCCCACCAGAAAGGGCGGAGGGGAGCCTCACAGGGCCGTTGGCCCCCCGCCAGAATGGGCAGAGGAACAACCCTAAAATTATAATACAGTTCTTTTTCTGTGTTGTCAATACCGCACTTTTACCGCATTTTGTGCCCGTGGTTATACCGCACTTTTTACCGCACTTTGCGCCGCTCCCACAGCAGAACGCAAAAGCCGGAAAAGCCTTTAGTTATGCGGTTTTCTGAACACTGATTTTTTGCAACCTACCGCGCGGCATTGGTTCAAATCCCTTCATCCGCACCAAAAGCCCGTGACAAAAAAATGTCACAGACTTTTTTCTTTGCTGCATCGTTGAAAATTGGTGGCTTCGACAGCCGATTTTCGAGTTGCTTTTTATAAAGATGTCCAGCGGTTTTCAGACTGTTGGAGATTTTTATTGCCTCATCTTCCCGCAAAATTCTGAATTGCGGCAGGGGAGAGGGCAATTTTTTTGAGAAAAAACAGAATAAATCCTGCTGTTTTCAGAATGTTTTCAATTTCCCTGTAGCCAATTTTCCGTTGGCTGCGGGGATTTTTTGATTTTTCCGACAGTTTTCAGTTTGTTTTCAGGCTTTCCATCTTTTTTGTCACGTCGACACAAAGAGCTTCAAGCTTTGGCTTGAGGCTCTTTTTCTTTGTCTTGGCTTTTAAGTTGTTTATTGCCCTGCCAAAAGCAGAGAGATGATTACCGCTCCGGTATCAGTGAGGAAAAAAGGCCATATGAAGGTTTACCACAAGCTGTCAGGCGAATTTCCATATGCCTGCGTTTCCCTGTGGCCCTGAATCTGGCTCTAAACCGTGTTCCCAATAAAGCAAGATAAAAGGGCAGTGTATTCGTATGCTGCCCTCTTTCATACAACGAAATGTCCACGGACGGAACACAGATATATTGTCCACAAAAACATTTTTTAAATATTTTTTACTTCGTATCAACGATAAAAATAGATTGTTTTTCCACAGGGCACACCTGTCCGCCTCTTGCAATCTTGAACGATTGCGGTATAATGGAAAACATTCCGCGAAACCGTTTGTGCGGGCGGCGACGGAATGGGCAGGTGCGGAACATCTGCCAAACCCAATTAAAATAGGGAAGAGGAATCGTTATGAATCAACTCACAAAAGCGGCCAAAACGCTGGCTGCCAAGTACAACTCCACCAGCCTGATCCTGCGCATTGCAATCGGCCTGGTGGTCGGTTCGGTGCTGGCTTTGATCTGCCCCGGTGCTGCATGGATCGAAGAATTCGGCAACCTGTTTGTCGGCGCGCTGAAAGGCGTTGCACCGGTGCTGGTGTTTGTTATTGTTGCCAGTGCACTGGCGCAGGGCTCCTCCAAGCTGGACCGCCGCTTTGGTACGGTGGTCTGGCTGTACATGCTCACCACCTTTGTGGCGGCTGCGCTCAGCGTTGTGACCAGCAAGCTGTTCCCGCAGACGCTGGTTCTGGCGGAAGCTGCCACGGCGGATGTGGTGCCCCAGGGCCTGGGTGATGTGATGCACACCCTGCTTTCCAACATTGTTTCTAACCCGGTTGCTTCCATCATGAACGGCAACTATATCGGCATCCTGATGTGGGCCTGCCTGTTCGGCCTTGCCATGAAAAAGCTGGGCAGCGATACCACCAAGAACTTTATGGCCAACACGGCGGATGCAATTTCTACCATTGTGCGGTGGATCATCAACCTGGCGCCGTTTGGCATTATGGGCCTGGTGTTTACCAACGTGTCGGACAACGGCCTGTCCATCTTTACCCAGTATGGGCGCCTGTTGCTGCTGCTGGTGGGCACCATGCTGCTGATGGCGCTGGTGATCAACCCGTTCATCATCTTTATCTACCTGCACCGCAACCCCTACCCACTGGTGTTCCGCTGCCTGCGTGAAAGCGGCCTGACCGCTTTCTTCACCCGCAGCTCCGCCGCCAACATCCCGGTCAACATGTCTCTGTGCGAAAAGCTGGGCCTGGATAAGGATATTTACTCCGTCTCCATCCCGCTGGGCGCAACCATCAATATGGACGGCGCTGCCATTACCATCACCATCATGACGCTGGCTGCCGCCAACACGCTGGGCATGCAGGTCTCCGTGCCTGCCGCCATCCTGCTGTCCATCATGTCGGCTTTGGGCGCATGCGGCGCTTCCGGTGTTGCGGGCGGTTCGCTGCTGCTCATCCCCATGGCCTGCTCGCTGTTTGGCATTTCCAATGATATTGCCATGCAGGTCGTCGGCGTTGGCTTCATCATTGGCGTTATTCAGGACTCCGTTGAGACTGCGCTGAACTCCGCCGGTGACGTGGAATTTGCCGCCACCGCCGAATACCACCAGTGGCTCAAAGAGGACAAGCCTCTGCCGGCTTTCATGGGCGGTAAATAAGGTACATAGGTATCATTTAAGAAGTATTACAGCCCCGGTTCTGCGTTTGCAGAGCCGGGGCTGTTGTTATATCCTGAGTGTGGGTAGCAGGGCGGTAGGGGAAAGTGGGGCGGCCAGCCCTCTGGCCGCCGGACGGGCCCGATCACAAATCTCATTATGCCAGATTTGGACAAGGCCCCGGAACGGTCAAGACCATTCCTTACAGAACATTTTATTCTGCGCGGCTAACCTTCTAAAATACCAGTAGGGCGGGATGCTCTCACCCCGCCGCGGAGAAACATAAAATCATTCGTTGTGCGGTGTTGCCTTAGGAGGAGGTGGAATGTTATAATTGGCGGCTCCGCAAAGAGCGTGTTACGCTTCTGCACCGAAGTCGGCCCGGAATTCAGCCAGCATGGCGCGCATTTCCTGGGCGGAGGCTTCATCATTCAGGGCGGCGTAACCGGCGCGGGCGGGGCTTGCTTTGGGGGCACCGGGGCCTTTGGAGCCGTACTCGCCAAAGTGAACGGTTTCCTCGTTGGCAGGGTCAGACCAGTTGTCCCACCCAAGGGGGATGATCTCATCGCTTAAATTGCAGTCCAGCCAGTACACGCGGGCATACTGCCGCCACGGGCGGCCCAGATAGACACTGCCTGCGGGGCTGTTGCCCTGCACGGTGCAGTTGGCAAACAGGTAGCCCGGCTTGCCCTGCGGCGTGCTGGCGGCGGCAATATAGCTGGTAACGCCGCGGTGGGCAACGGGCACAATGCGGCAACGGTCAAACACCGCGTTGGCCCCGCCGAAAATGAAATCAATGTTGCCGGAAATCTCGCAGTCACGGTAGTATTGTCTGGTGTCCAGCCGGGGCGTGTTCTCCCGCGGACCGCGGAAGCCGTTTTTCTGCCGCACGGCCAGCGGCAGGGGAGCGGTGAAGAGCGTATCCTGGTTGCCGTGCAGGGAAACATCCACCATGCACACACGGCTGGCATCGGCATATACCGCCAGCGCCTGGCCGCGGTCCGCACCATCACCGGCGGTGTTTTCCACGGTCAGGTGCTCCAGCCGGGCGCTGCCGCCGCCAAGGAAAAGCGTCTGGCTGCGAAAGGTACCGGTGCGCTCCTCGCCGGGCCAGGGGTCGCGCCCGGCGGCCCCGGCGGAGATCACAGTCTGCCCCATCCCGGCACCGGTGATGATGTAATCCGCTAGTTCCAAAAACGGGCGTTCATAATAGGTCCCGGCCCCCAGCACAAAGTGAAGCGGCTGGGCGGGGTCCTGCGCGGCAGCAGCGGCGGTCAGGGTGGTAAATTCAGCGCTGCCATCCACGGCAACGGTTACAAGCTTGCGTTCCATATTGAATCGGTTCCTTTCACAAAAAGGCTTCCATGGTATCAGTGCAAATACTCCGGTCCGGTGGGGCAAAAAGAAGCGGCATTACACCTTAGGGCAACACCGCACAATTCCCGCCTTGCGGCTTAAGCACCGCTCCGGCAGCTGCGGCACGGCATCTGCGTTGCCAAAATGCTCGATAAGACATCCAGTATTATCTGCGCTTTTGGCTTGGCATCTGCCGCACCTCGCTTGCCGTATCGGCACTTAGAATTATGCGGTATTGCCTTAGAAAAACTGTTTGATAAAAGCAATATCGCTGGCAGCACGGGCGGGCACGGCTTCCTCGCGCAGAACGGGCAACGGCTGCGGCAGGGTGCGCAGCATGGCAAAGGCACCGGCGTAATCGGTGCAGGAATCTTCCAGGCTGGTGTGCAGCATGGTGCCGTCCGGCGCAAAGTTCTTGCCCTTAAAGTGTACGGCCTTGATCTTGTCCCCAAGCAGCTCGCCCATGGCGTCCCACAGGGGCTGCTGGTTGTCCTTGCCCTCAAAGCTGACCAGGTTGCTCATGTCCAGGATGACCCCCAGCGCGGGGCTTTGCATCATATCCAGGATGTGCCGCGCTGCCTGCGGGGTGTTGGTGCTGTCGCCAACAACGGGCTCAATGGCAACGGTCACGCCAAGGCGCTCGGCTTCCGGCAGAATGGTTTCCAGGCTTTTGCAGAGCATATATTGGGCTCGCTCGCGGGTGGTGCCGGCGGGCTGCTTGTGCATGCCGGTAGTCTCGGTGCCAATGCAGCCCGCGTTCAGCGCCTTGCACACGGCCAGCTGGCTTTTGAAATCCGCTGCGTTGGCGCTGCGCTGCACTTCGTCCGCGATGGCAAGCTCCACATAGGTGCCCAGCACGGCAACAGCGATGTTGTGCTTCTTTTGCGCTTCCAGCGTGTTCTGCACCAGCTGCGGGGTAACGTCCACATAGCTGGCAACGCCGGGCACGCATTTTTTGTAGGCCAGCTGCACGCAGGCAAACCCGTCTGCGGAAACCTTGCCAAACAGCTCATCGGGCGTGCCCTTGCCGTAATCATGCAGGCGGGCACCAACGGTAAATATGGCCATAACAGCGGAACCTCCTTACTGGATGATCATTTCAGTATAGGCCAGCAGCAGGGGGGCAACGCCCTTGGCGTCGTTTTCCACAACTGGCTCGCTGAAATAGTATTCCAGGCTGCCATCGCGGCGGGTGGCGCCGCCCAAACCGGCTACCAGGCAGATGCCGGACAGTTGCAGCTCGCCCTTATCGTTCACGCCCAGGTATTTGTCACAGGTGCCATAGAATGCCTTTTCGCCGTAAGCGCGGAACCGCTTGGGCAGGTAGCCCAGCCGCACGCCTTTGAGCACGGCGTAAGCGAACAGGGAGCTGCCGGAGGTTTCCAGATAGTTGCCCGGTACGCCGGCTTTATCAATGACCTGCCAGAACATGCCGGTCTCGGCGTCCTGGAACTGGATCATGGCCTCCACTGCTTCCTTGAACATAGCCATAATGGCGCGGTATTCGTAATACATCTGTTCGTCCATGCGCTCCAGAACATCCACCATGGCAACCAGGAACCAGCCCATGGCGCGCAGCCAGAAGTTTGCGCTGCAGCCGGTTACAGGATCGGCCCAGTACATCTGGCGGCTTTCATCATAGCCGTGGTAGTACAGGCCGGTTTTGGGGTCTCGCATGTACTTTTTGATGTTCATGAACTGCTTATAACTGTCCTGGCAGCCCTTCATGCCGTTGTAGCGGGTCTCGTATTCCATGTAGAATGGCTGCGCCATATAGGTGCCGTCCAGCCAAACCTGCCACGGGTAGATGGCTTTGTGCCAGAAATTGCCATCCTTGGTGCGGGGCTGGGTGTCCAGCTGGGCGCGGATGGTGTTGATGGCATCCCGGTAGCGCTGTTCGCCGGTCAAATCAACCAGGGAAAACAGGTTTTTGCCCTGGTTGATGTTGTCCAGGTTATGCTCGTTGGCGTCAAAGGTGTAGATCTCGCCGCCATCCTTGACAAAGTAGTCTACAAAATCGCGGGAGAACTTCAGGAACTTTTCATCCCCGGTGGTCTTGTACAGGCTCAGGCAGGCGGTGATCATGCAGCCGTCCACATAGTTCCATTTATTGGGCTTGCCGCTGCGCACTTTTTCAATGTTCCACAGTGGGGCTTCGGCAGAGCTGCCGGCAATCAGATAATCCACATAATTGCCCAGGGTGGTCAAAATCTCTTCATGGGTCATGGCTTAATCCTCCTTAAAGCTGCCAACGTTGATAAAGTTCAGGCGTTCGCCTGCATAGCCTTCCAGTTTGACATTGTGGAAGTGAATCTCCTTCACGTTTTCGGCCCAGATCGCCAGCTTGCTGCATTCGGCGGCACCGCACATCATGGCGGCTTGGCCAGCCCCGGCGTTTTCGGCAAAGGAGATGCTGACATTGTTCATCTCCACTTTTTCAACCGGCTGCTCCGGCAGACCGCTGAACCAGCAGCCTGCATACTCGGCGTCGGTGGCGGTGATATTTTCCATCGTCAGGCTGCCCAGGCGGGGGGTAGCATCGTCCAGCGGCAGGGGTTCATGGCTCTGCACATAGTCGCTCTTGCCGTCCGGGTCACAGAAGTAGAACATGTTGATGACGAATGGGGTCAGCACATGGCGCATTTCCACGTTGCGGAACACCAGCCCGTCGATCACGGCGTTCTTGCCGCGACCGCGGCGGGTCTTGATGCGCAGGCCGCGGTCGGTGTGGTCCATCAGGCACTGGGTAACCACCACATTTTTCACGCCGCCGCTCATCTCGCTGCCAATAACCAGGCCGCCATGGCCGCGGTTCAGGTTGCAGTTGCGGATGGTCACATTCTCGCAGGGGGTATGCATCACAGTGCCAAGGAAGAGTTTGCCGGACTTGAGGGCGATGCAGTCATCGCCAACATGGATGAAATCACCGATGATGTTCACATTCTTGCAGCTTTCGGGGTCAATGCCGTCGGTGTTGGGGCTGTCGGCACGGTTGTGAATCTGCAGCTGCAGGATGTTCACCCCGTCCGAGTAGGTGGGGTGGATGGTCCAGGAGAAGCTGTTGCACACCTCCACACCGTGTAGGGTCACATTCTTGGCTTTGCTGGTAAAGAAGAGCCGCGGCCGCCAGGCGATAAGTTTCACCTTGATGTGCTGGTACCAGTCGCCGTTGTCGGCGTTGGCGTTGATGCAGCCTTCGCCGGTGATGGTCACATTTTCGGCATTGATGACATTGATCAAACCGGCAAAGCAGTCCAGCGGGTTTCCCTCCCAGCCGCCGAGATAGGCTTCGTGCTGTTCATCGGCGCAGGGCAGCACACCAGGCAGGATGGGATATTCGCGGCGGTCGGTGCCGCCCAGCAGGGTGCAGCCTTTTTCCAGGTACAGGGTGGTGTTGCTGCACAAAAACAGGCTCTGGGTGCGGTAAGTACCGGCGGGCACATACACCGTGCCGCCCGGCGGGCAGGTGGAAAGCGCAGCCTGCAAAAAGGCGGTGTTGTCGGTCACGCCGTCATTCACCAGGCCATAGCGGGAAGCATCTACAAAAAAGCTTTCCGCCGCGGTGGCAAAGTCCAGTGTACCGGTATCGCCATCCGTGGCAAGCACTTCCAGGTGATAGGTTTTGCCGGGTTCCAGGCTGAACACGCTGAACACGTTGGTGCAGCAGGCTTCCAGCACAGTCTGGCCGTTCAGCTGAACCCGGAACGGGGCAGGGGCGGTATAGCAGGTGTTGTTTTGCAGCTCAAAACAGGCGCTGCGGGTACAGGCACGAACGAGAGCGAGTTTCATACGATGATTTCCTCCATAAAAAATGAAAAAAGTTTTGAAATTCAACAAGAAATGTGTTAAGATGAAATAAATCAACAAAATTGAAGCGCGTTCTGCCCTAAAACTGGCAAAAATGCTTGGGCGGGGCGTGGCGGGAGGTTTGAACAGGATGGTCAAGGAATATACCTATTCCCCCCATGTGGACTTTTATATTGATATGATCGACCGCGAGCATAGCTACGATATGGGAAGTTTCCACACACACCACAAATATGAACTGTATTATGAAGTGGAAGGCGCGCGGCGCTATTTTATTGAGGATTCCGCCTATATCGTCAATGCAGGCAATGTGATCCTGATTGGGGAAAACCAGATCCACAAGACTGGTTCGGTAGGGGATGGCCCCACCAGCCGCATTGTGTGCAATTTCAGCCGCGAGTATCTGCAGGAGATCAGCGGGGCTTTCCCGGAGATTGACCTGTTCGGCTTTATGAGCGAGGAGAACAACCACCTGCTGAGCAGCATCACGGTTAAGCAGCAGAACTATATCTACTCCATCCTGCAGCAGCTGATCCAGATGCAGGACGAAAACAGCCCCGAAAGCGCTGTGACCCGCAAAATGCTGCTGGCCACGCTGCTGTTGCAGCTGAAAAAGATGTGCGAAAACCAGCATGAGCTGGGGGGCGACAGCGGCCGGGTGACCAACCGCATCGTCAGTCAGATCCAAGGCTATATTGCGGAGCATTACGCCGAGAAGCTGACCCTGACAAGCATTGCCAACCAGTTTTACATCAGCCCGTATTACTTCAGCCGTCTGTTCAAAAAGACCATCAACCTGAGCCTGATCGAATACATCAACGGTGTACGCATCAAAGCGGCGCAGAACATGATCGAAAAGACCAACGAAAGCATTTCCAGCGTGGCGGAAAAGACAGGCTTTATGACAAGCGCGCATTTCCGGCGGGTGTTCAAAGATGCCACAGGGCTTTCGCCCCAGCAGTACCGCCAATATTTCAAGCGGGTAAACAAACCGGAAAAATAAGGCCAAAAATGTTACAGCACAAAACCACAACCCCCGGCGGCTGCCAACAGGCAGCCGCTTTTGTTTTGCCCCTAACGGATAAGCAGAGCAGGGGAGAGCGATGCAAAGGGAACAGCAGAAAAGGCACCATTATGTGCCGGAATACAGCGGAAAGCCGAAAACTTTTTTATTCCGGCTGCATCCTGAATATTAGGAACGGCCAAAAGCGAGAAAAGCCAGTGGCCGGAGTTTTCAAAATAAAAGCTGCCCCGTACCCCATTCCTGTGGTACGGGGCAGCCGTGTGCTACAATAGATTTTGGACTGCCAAAGCGGCGTTTAGCCCTTCACGGCGCCGGCGGAAATGCCGTCGATGAAGGCATCCTGTGCGCAGAAGAAAACGACCAACTGCGGGATGATGGAGATAAGGGAGAGAGCCAGAATGCGGTTCCAGTTGAAGCCGCTGTCAGCGTCCATGGACAGCTTGACGAAGATGGACATCGGGTACTTGCTGGGGGTCTGGACGTAAAGCAGGGGACCCATGTAGTCGTTGCAGCTCCACATGAACTGGAACAGACCGCAGGCCACCAGAGAGGGGCTCAGCATCGGGGCGATGATCTTGTACAGGATCTTGACCGGGCCGCAGCCGTCGATGGCGGCAGCCTCGTCCAGATCGTGGGGGATGCTGCGCATGAACTGGACCAGCTGGTAGACGAAGTAGGTCTCCGTCGCAAACAGGGTGGGCACCCACAGGGGCAGGTAGAACGGGCTGTTGATCCAGCCGAAGGAGTTGTACATCAGGTACTGGGGAACGTTCAGAACGACCTGCGGCAGGAACAGGGTGGAGATCATGATGCCGAACAGCATATCGCGGCCCTTGAACTTAAAGCGGCTGAAGCCGTAAGCGGCAATGACCGAGCTGATAACGGTGAAGATGACCTTGGGGATAACGAAGCTGTAGGTGTTGATGAAGGCGCGCCAGATGCTGATGTCGCCGCCGTAGTTCTGGGTGACGGCGTCAATATAGCCCTGCAGCGTGGGGTTCGCGGTCAGGAAGCCGATGCCGGCGAAGATCTCGGCGTTGGACTTGAAGGTGGCACCCACCATCCAGACCAGCGGGTAGATCATGATGACGCCGACAAGGATCAGCACAAAGTACTGGAAGAAACGGCCGATTTTATGGGCGGTAGAAAGTTTCATTTTTCATTCCTCCTTAATCAGCGTAGTAGACCCAGTGCTTCTGGCTGGTGAAGGCAATCACAGTCAGCAGGGCAACGGCAATGAACATGACCCAAGCCAGCGCACACGCCATGCCCATCTCGTTGGACTTGAAGGCGTAGTTGTAGACCAGCAGGGAGACAAGCGTCGTAGCATTGCGCGGGCCGCCCTGGGTGATGATGTAGGGGCCGTTGAATTCCTGGAACGCCTGTGCGATCTGGGTAACGAGGTTGTAGAAGATAACGGGGGTGATCATCGGAATGGTGATCGAGAAGAACTGGCGGGTCTTGGTAGCACCGTCAATGGTGGCGGCCTCGTACAGGTCAGCAGGCACACCCTTCAGGGCAGCCAGGAACAGAACCATGGCAGAACCGAACTGCCACACACGCAGCAGGCAGATGACGAACAGCGCCCAGGTCTTGTCAGCCAGCCAGTCGGGACCGGCAATGCCGAAGAAGCCGAGGATCGTGTTGACGACGCCGGTATCCTTGAACAGGGCACGCCACAGAACGGCAATGGCCACAGAGCCGCCCAGGATGGACGGGATGTAGTAGACGGTACGGAACAGGTTGACGAACTTGATCTTGAAGTTCAGAATGTAGGCGATGAACAACGCAAAGACCAGCTTGAGGGGCACCGTGATGAAAGCATACTTCACGGTGGTCAGCAGGACGGAGACCGTCTTGCGGCTGGTAAAGATCTCGACGTAGTTCATGAGGCCGTACTGGCTGATGCCCTTGAAGAAGTTCAGGTCAGTAAAGCTGTACACCAGAGAGCTGGCGAACGGATAAGCCTTGAAAATCAGGAAACCGAGGATCCAGGGAATCAGGAAGAAAAGACCGGTGTTTTCGTCGCACCAGCGCTTGAACGGGGTGCGCTGAACCGTTTTGGGGGCTGCAGAGCTCATCCAAAAACCTCCTATCGACAAATTGCTGTATTGCGTTTTAACATAAATAGCCGGCCCCGCCATGCGTGATAACGGGGCAGGAGCCGGCTAAATCTTACATTTTATAAGGACGATTGCAATCAGGCGTTAGCGCTCAGAACGGAGGAAACGCCGTCCAGCAGGATCTCGGCAGCCTCCTGCGGGTCGTACTCGTCGTAGCTCAGACCATCAAAGACATCGGTGTAAATGCCGTCGGTGGTGTCCTTCAGCTTGCTGGACTCGAAGTAAGGATCGAGCGGCATGTCAACGAAGGCCAGAACCTTGGTGTTGGCCTCGAGGACCAGAGGCTTCACAGCGTCAGCAGCCTGAGCAGCAGCCAGACCGGCGGTGGAGGCGGGGATGCCGCACTCGGAGCCCATGATGGCAGCGCCCTCGCCGTTCCACAGGAAGTCGATCAGGGCAGCAGCCTCAACGGGATGCTGGCAGGACTTGGTAATGGCCATGCCCATGGAGACCTTGGAGAAGCCGCCGTTGGCCTTGTCGCCGAACTTGATCTCCTCACCGACGGTGAAACCGGAGTTGTCAGCCAGAGCAGACTGGTACTTGGAGGGGGCAGAATCCCACTCGAAGATGCCGGCGTACTTGCCGTCGATCCATTCCTGAGACTTATCGATGGAGTCGAAGCCTGCGGCAATCATGGTCGGACGGGTGGGGATAACGTGGTTGTCCTCGAGGGAGTCGATGAAGTTCAGGCCGTCAACGATCTCTTCCTCGCTGTACTGGCACTCGTTGTTCTCGACCCAGGCCTTGCCGTACTTGGACTCAAGGTAGAAGGTCATCAGGATCATGCGGTCATACTGACCGATGGCCAGAGGATAATAATCATCGCCCAGCTTCTCCTGGAAGGCCTTGCCGGCGGCAATCAGATCATCATAAGAGGTGGGAACCGCCTCGATGCCGGCCTGCTTGAAGGTGTTCATGTTCCAGTAGAAGATACGGCCGGTCATCGAGATGGGCACTGCCTGCAGGCTGTCGGCAACGATGCAGGCGTTTTTGGCGGCATCGCTCCACTGGCTCAGGTCGATGACGTCGCTGTACTCGCGCAGATCGACGAACTTCTCGCCCGTGGGGCTGTACTGATACAGCCAGTTCCAGTTGACCTGCATGACGTCAGAACCCTGATCGGCAGCCAGCGCGGTGGACTGCTTCTCCTCCCAGCCGGACCATGCGCCGTAGGTGGGGGAGACGGTGATGTTGGGATACTTCTCGTGGAAAGCTTCCAGAGCCTTCTGGTAAGCCTCATGGCGGGAGTCGCCGCCCCACCAGCTGATGGTCAGCTCAATGGGATCGGTGGTGTTGATCTCATGGGCCTCGCTGGGAGCGGCTTCGGAAGCAGCAGTAGACTCGGCAGTGGTGCTGTCCGCAGTGCTTGCGGCCTCGCTGGAAGCAGCGGCGCTGCTGGCTGCCGTGCCGCAGCCAGCCAGCAGAGTGGCGGCCATGGCGGCGGCAACACCGAGAGAGATTGCCTTTTTCATGTTTTTGTCCTCCTAAAATTGCTGTGCGATTTATTCTTGCAGACCGTTGTGTGCGGGATACCGTACCACACCATCTGCTGTTCGCTTGTCTATATGATAACAAATCGTTCACAGAAAATAAACAGCTTTTTTGGCTCGTTACGGCAGGGAAACGTACAATTCTTGCCATGTTGGCTGTAACCAATTTGACATCACCGTCAAAACTTACGAATATTGTAAATGGTGTTTGTGCATATTGCTTGGTGCACCCCTGCGCCGCCGCGCGGACACCGCAGCAAGCGCAACTATCTTTACCTTGCAAAATACGCTGGAATACGCCGGAAACCGCAAAATATGCAGTATCGTTGCAAAAAACATGCGTTTTTGCAATTATTATTGCATCTGAATCTGTACGGTGCAAGATAAGTGCGCTATTTGCAAAAAAATGATGCGAATCACACAAAAAAATCCCACCGGGCAGCACCCGGCGGGAAAATCAGCGCAAAATATTTACTTTTTGGGATGCCGTGCCAGAAATGCGCGGTACTCGCGGTACCAGCACTGGGGGCAGAGGCTCTGGTATTCCACATCGTCCACCGTGTCGATGGCGACCTGCGCACCTTCAAAGACAAACTCGCCGTTGACCTTGCGCCCGTTGCAGATGGCCTTGCGTCCGCAGGCACAAATCGTTTTGAGCTCCTCAATCGTGTGCGCAATTTCCAGAAGCCGCGTCGAGCCGGGAAAGCCGCGCATCATGAAATCAGCCCGCAGACCGTAGCAGATAACGGGAATACCCAGGTCCACCGTGACCAGAAACAGCTGGTCGGCCTGCTCGGGCGTGAAGAACTGGCTCTCGTCGCAGAGCACACAGGCAATTTTGCCATGGGCGGCCTCGTTGGCCCTGACCAGCTCAACAACGTCCATCTCGGGGGTGACCAGCTGATCGACCTTGCAGCTGATGCCCAGGCGGGAGATGATGGAGTCCTGCCCCTTGGTGTCAATGGCAGGCTTCAGGATCAGCACGCGCATGCCGCGCTCTTTATAATTGTAGGCGACCTGCATGAGTGCGGTAGTCTTGCCGCTGTTCATTGCGCCGTATCGGAAATATAGCTTTGCCATGATGACTCCTTATCGGTTTATTGATAACCGTAGGGGCCGGGCATGCCCGGCCCTCAACCTTCCCGCAATCGCGCGTCAACCAGTAGGCTGAGGGCCGCACATGTGCGGCCCCTACAAGGCGGTCTTTTTATAGAGATATCACTTTTCCTGATTTCTCAGCCTGTATCCAAGGCTCATCAGGCTGTCGCCAAGGTGGACGTTCTCCACTGTGACGTCGGGATACTCCACGGACAGATCGTAGTGGCTGAAATTCCAGAAGCCCTTGATGCCCTGGTTCACCAGTTCCCCGGCCAGATCCATGGCGCTCTGGCGCGGCACGCAGAGCACGGCCACCTCGGGGTGATGCTCCGCACAGAATTTGTCCAGGTCACTCAGCGGCAGAATAGGCACGCCGCACATTTCTTTCCCGATCAGGTCGGGGTTGACGTCAAAGACGCCCAGCAGCTTGTAGCCGTTGGCGTCGCGGCTGATAAAACTGGACACCGCAGAACCCAGACGGCCGGCACCGACCAAAATGGTGGGCAGCTTTTCGCCGTCGCCAAACAGCAGATTGCCGATCTCGGCGCGCAGCACATCGACCTTGTAGCCGATGCCCTGCTGGCCGAACCCGCCAAAGCAGTTGAAATCCTGCCGCACCTGGCTGGCGGTGGTGCCCATCATGTGGGCCAGCTCGCTGGACGAAATCTTGTCCTTGCCGTCGGCAGAAAGATTGGTCAGATAACGATAATATTTCGGCAGCCGCTTAATGACCGGAAGCGACACCTTGTTCTGAACAGCCATGCTCGATTACCTCACATCTGCAATACTCATTTATAACTATTATAAAATGCGCCGCACCAATTGTCAATTTTTTGTCTAAGTTTTTGGCTGATTTCCCAAATATTAGACGGTTGTACAAAAATAACCGGAAACTTTTTGACAACATCGACAAACCCCATTGACCCGTCACCCGAAACCGCGCATATTTTGCATTGCCGCTGCGCAGACTTAGTCTGTGCAGCTACTTTTGTTATAAGGAGAGCAGGAATGGAAGCGAACGCAAAAAAGCCCAAAGCCAAGGCCCGCCCCAAGCTAAACCCCACCGAAAACGCCGCGCTGAAGCGTCTGGAGCACGATTTGATCACCGACGATGGCATTGTGCCTGCGACGAAGGGCCGCCACGCCATCCACTGCCTGACGGTCATCGGCACGATCGAGGGGCACACCCTTTCGCCCGATGCGCAAAAGACGACAAAATATGAGCACGTCATCCCGCAGCTGGTGGACATTGAGGAGGACCCCGAGATTGAGGGGCTGCTGGTCATCTTAAACACTGTCGGCGGCGACGTGGAGGCCGGGCTGGCGCTGGCAGAGCTGATTGCGGGAGTCAGCAAGCCGAGCGCCACGCTGGTGCTGGGCGGCGGGCATTCCATCGGCATCCCGCTGGCCGTCGCGGCGCGGCACAGCTTTATTGTGCCCACCGCGACAATGACGGTCCATCCGGTGCGCCACTCCGGCATGGTGCTGGGCGTGCCGCAGACGCTGCGCTATTTTGAGCAGATGCAGGAACGCATTGTCAGCTTTGTGACGGAGCACTCCAAAATAACGGCCCGGCGGTTCACCCAGCTCATGCACAATACGGGGGAACTGGTCATGGACATGGGCACGGTCCTGGATGGCCGGCAGGCCGTGGAGGAGGGACTCATAGACGAGCTGGGCGGCCTGAGAGACGCGCTGGGGTATTTATATAAGGAAATAGAGAAGTGAAGGCGGACGGGCAAATCTTGTTTGTCTGCCGACTCTGCGGTAACCGCGCGATTCCGGGCGTGCAGCCCTGTAGGGGCCGGGCATGCCCGGCCCGCGGCCTTCCCGTAAACGCGGCTATACCTTATAGCACCAGGGCCAGACATGTCCGGCCCCTACTATGCGGCGGCGCGGAAGCGTATGTACTGCCACACGAGACCGGGGGTGAACCATGTCCGCCCCTACATAATTTTATCGCGGCAGCCTATTGCAATCTACAATATTATATGCTATATAATATATAACCCAATACACCATACACCCGGAAAGGGGGCACCCTATGGCCATCAACACCACGGCGGGGCTGCTGGATGCCATTGTGCTGGCTGTCGTCGGGCGGGAGGAAACGGGCACCTACGGCTATAAGATCACGCAGGAGGTCCGCACGGTGCTGGACCTGTCGGAATCCACACTGTACCCGGTGCTGCGCCGCCTGCAAAAGGACGGCTGCCTGACCGTCCATGACGAAGCCTTCAATGGCCGCAACCGCCGCTACTATCAAATCACGCCCGCAGGCCGCGCACGGCTGGCAGAGTTTACCGCCGAGTGGGAAGCCTACACCACAAAGATCAACAAGCTCTTTAAGGGGGAGCAGCAATGAAAAAATACGAGTACTTATCCGAGCTGGAAAAGCGGCTGTCTGCCCTGCCTGCTGATGCGCGCCGCGACGCACTGAATTATTATGAGGAATACTTCGACGCCGCAGGCCCCGACAACGAGGACGCCACCGCCGCCGAGCTGGGCGATCCTGCCGAGGCCGCCCGCAAGATTCTGGAAGGGGAGGGGCTGACGCCGGATGCCGACCCTGACGCACCCGAGAGCGCACGCGGCGGTGCTGTGCCGCCCGCCGCCCCGGAGCCGCCCGCCGCCGACCCACAGCCCGCCCGGCCCCAAAAGCACGGTCCCGGGGCAAAAACCATGTGGCTGATTTTCGCCGTTGTCATTGCTGCGGCGCTGCTCATTCAGCTGGGCGTCCTTGTGCTGAGTTTTGCAAAGCCCGGCGGCGGTACGGCGTCGATGGTTGTTGCGCCGACGGAGGAAGAAACTGCTGCATCCGGTCTTGTCCGCACCGAGGACTTTTACAACGGGACCGCCGCCACCGAGGACGCGGACAGCGGCAGCCCATTGGAGAAGATGCATTTCACCACCGGTCTGGCCGACGCCAAAAATATAACCTTCGACATCGACTACGGCGCGGTCACAGTCGTTGTGGACAGTGGTGCGGCGGAGCCGACCCTTTTCTGCACGAACCTGCGTCAGGACTGGTTCACCTTTACCAACACGGGCGACAACACAAGCCCGGTGCGTGTCAGCTACAAGGTGCCCGCCAACTACAACCTCGGCAAAGAGCTGGGGCCCGAGCCTGAGTTTGTCCTGTCCGTGCCGGATGCGAATACCTTCCGTTTTAAAAGGCTCTCCATCACTGTCGCTATGGGCGATGCAGAATTTGACAACAGCAATACCATCGCCGCCGATAGCATCGACTTAGACCTGGCGATGGGCAACTTTACCGGTAGCACCGTGCAGGCAGAGCAGTTTACGGCGAATATCTCAATGGGCGATTTTGATTTGGGGCTGCTGGCGGGCGTTGAAACCGCTAAAGTCGAAGCTGCCATGGGCGATATTGGCCTGACGGTGGACGGCAGGCCCAACGATTACGCGCTTGACCTGCAAACGTCCATGGGGAATGTGATGTTCAACGGCAGGACGATGAGCAGCATCTACACCCAAACAGCCGCCGCGCCCCGCAGCGTGACCCTTACCGCGCCGATGGGCGATGTAGTGCTGACGACGACGCAGTAATCCCGTATTATAGGGGCCGATGCTCGCATCGGCCCGCCCGGCCGCCCCAAAGTCATACTACACACCCAATCCATTGTTCAAAATCCACAACTTTCGTTTTGACAGTGCAAGAAAGATTTCCGCAGAAAACTTTGTATTTTGTCCGTGGTTGTGGTACAATCTTTTTAATAAGCAAATAACATCGAAACAGGAAAGTCAGGAGCGTGTATTATGGCATATTATTTTTCCGAGCCGTCCCGTACCTTTGGTGAATATCTGCTGGTCCCCGGCTACTCCTCCTCGGAGTGCGTCCCTACGGCTGTCAGCCTGAAGACCCCGCTGGTCAAGTACCGCAAGGGCGAGGAAGCCTGCCCGCTGGAAATGAACATCCCGATGGTCTCCGCCATCATGCAGTCCGTTTCCGGTGAGAAGCTGGCGATTGCCCTGGCCAAGCAGGGCGGCGTCTCCTTCATCTACGGCTCCCAGACCATTGAGCAGGAGGCCGATATGGTCCGCCGCGTCAAGGCCTACAAGAAGGGCTTTGTCACCTCCGACTCCAACCTGCCCCCGGAGGCTACCTTGGGCGATGTGCTCGACCTCAAGACCCGCACCGGTCACTCCACCGTCGCTATCACCGACGACGGCACCGCCCACGGCAAGCTGCTGGGCATCGTGGCCAGCCGCGACTACCGCCTGTCCCGCATGACGATGGACCTCAAGGTCACCGAGTTCATGACCCCGCTGGACAAGCTGGTCACGGCCCCCGCCACCACCAGCCTGCATGACTGCAACGACATCATCTGGGACAACAAGATCAACTCCCTGCCGCTCGTCGATGAGGAAGGCCACCTGCAGTATATGGTTTTCCGCAAGGACTATGACTCCCACAAGGAGAACGTCAACGAGCTGCTCGACGAGAACAAGAGCTACATTGTCGGCGCGGGCATCAACACCCGCGACTTCGCCGAGCGCGTGCCCGCGCTGGTAGAGGCCGGTGTGGATGTGCTCTGCATCGACTCCTCCGAGGGCTTCAGCGAGTGGCAGTCCCGCACCATCGCCTGGATCCGTGAGAACTACGGCGACAAGGTGAAGGTCGGCGCAGGCAACGTCGTTGACCGCGAGGGCTTCCTGTTCCTGGCCAAGGCCGGCGCAGACTTCATCAAGATCGGCATCGGCGGCGGCTCCATCTGCATCACCCGCGAGACTAAGGGCATCGGACGCGGTCAGGCTACGGCGGTCATTGAGGTCGCCAAGGCCCGCGACGAGTACTACAAGGAGACCGGCGTCTACATCCCCATCTGCTCCGACGGCGGCATCGTGCAGGATTACCACATCACGCTGGCGCTGGCCATGGGTGCGGACTTCGTTATGCTGGGCCGCTACTTCGCCCGCTTCGACGAGTCCCCGACGAACAAGCTGCGCGTCGGCGGCAACTACGTCAAGGAGTACTGGGGCGAGGGCTCCAACCGCGCCCGCAACTGGCAGCGCTACGACCTGGGCGGCGCCCAGAAGCTGAGCTTTGAGGAGGGCGTTGATTCCTACGTGCCCTACGCCGGCCCCTTGGCCGACGGCGTGCAGACGACGCTGTACAAGGTGCGCTCTACCATGTGCAACTGCGGTGCGCTCTCTATCCCCGAGCTGCAGGAAAAAGCCCGCCTGACCGTCGTTTCTTCCACCTCCATTGTCGAGGGCGGCAGCCATGACGTCATCCTGAAGAACGGCCCGCAGAACCGCTAAACCATAATAAAAATTGCCGCCGACCGGACAAAAACCGGTCGGCGGCTTTTTTTACGATTCGGATTGTGCTTTGCCGGTCTCTGCGTTAAAAAACACCACCGGCAGCATCAGCAAAAACGGGTTGGCGGAGAGCAAAAACGGCTTATTCTCCATAAAGAGATACATCGTCAGCGCTGCCAGGCAGATGACCTCGGTGGAGCGATGCTTTTTTGCCAGCCGCCACAGCAGCAGCAGAAAGACCGCTGCAACCAGGATCGCGCCCAGCAGACCCTTGTTCATCGGCACGGCCAAAAAGGTGTTGTCGATGGCGTGGTGCTCGTCACCATCGGTGGGCAGGCCGCCCAATAAAGAAAGCGGCGCGCTCCAGAATACGTTGTGCCAGATCTCAAAACGCCCCGACAACGCAATGCTCAACAGCAGCAGCGCCATCCGCTCATAGGGCCACTCGGGATTGTAGACATACCCGGCGTAGAGGCTGAACACTGCCAGCGCGATGGGCAGCGCCAGCGCCAGCCCGTAAAAGATTTTGCTGTCGAACAGTTTCGGCAGAAATTTTTGGACAAAGAACAGCACAAACAGCACCGCCATGCCGCCAAACGCCCCGCGGCTGCCGGGAACCTTGTAGGTGAAGATCGCCAGCGCGGCCAGCCCCGCCCAGTCAAAGGCACGCAGTCGGTCATGCCGCAGCCAGCCCCACGCAAAAAACACGCCGACAAGCCGCGCGCCAAAGCCGTTGTAGTGGCCGTAGCCGAAATCCCAGTTGCGGCAGTAGAATTTGTAGGGCATCAGCGGCGTGGCAAAGTGTAGCGCTTGCACCAGCGCCAGCCCGGCCACCGCCGTGACGAGATAGACGCGCAGGGCGGTCTCCCAATCCACATCCTTGGCCCCCAGCCCGATAAGTGCGGCCAAAAAGAACCACAGATCGCCGCCATACCACGACGAAAACGCCGTGTAGACCAGCACAACGGCGATCAGCACCTTCTGCCAGCGGGCCTCGTACCCGGTCAGCAGGATAATTTTCCCGGCCAGAAGCAGCACGGCGCACCCGGTCAGCCCCAGCCGCATGATGCGGCTGAAACCCGGCAACGTATCCTGTACGTTGGAGCTGAACACCTCGCTCAGCACCAGCAGCAGCGCCAGCCCCGTGCAGTAGACGCGCGACGCCAGCGGCTTGTATTTATGGTAAAGCATAGATGAATCCTTTCGGGATTAAACAAAAATCACTATAAGTATATCATATAAACAATAAAAAGAAAACCCTGTAAAAATAGCGGCACACGGTAGGGGCCGCACATGTGCGGCCCGCAACTTTCCCATAAGCGCCTGCTGGTCCTTCACGCGAGGGCCGGGCATGCCCGGCCCCTACATAAATAATGTTGATAAACACAAAACACATCATTGCAAGTTTTGCAAAAATAATGCTTGACATTCCCCCCAAAATCCGCTAAAATAAAACCATTCCAAATGCAGTGAAGGGGAGAAAGCAGCACTCATCCCATTTCAGAGAGCCGCCGGACGGTGCAAGGCGGTATGGCAGGCGCTGTATACTGGCCCCGGAGCAGCTGCGCTGACAGGTAGGCGCGGACGGAACCTGACCGTTATCATGCAGGCGCGATTCGCCCGGTGGCTGATCGTACAGAGCGGCTGTTTTACAGCAATGAGAGTGGTACCGCGGGTACAGCAACGTTGATCTTGCTCCCGTCTCTCAAAGGTCTTTCGCCTTTGGGGGACGGTTTTATGTATGCCTCCTTCAAAGCGCGAACCGAACGCTTTGAAGGAGGCAGTTTTATTATGATGGACGCAACCAAGTACAGTGTAGGGTATTATCCGCCGCCGGTAGAGCCCGGCCATGTCTATGAGTGGCCCCAGAAGGACCATATCGAGCAGGCCCCGGCCTGGTGCAGCGTGGACCTGCGCGACGGCAACCAGAGCCTCATCGTGCCGATGAGCCTGGAGGAAAAGCTCGAATTTTACGATATGCTGGTCAAAATCGGCTTCAAGGAGATCGAGGTCGGCTTCCCCGCTGCCAGCGAGACCGAGTATGAGTTCCTGCGCACCCTGATCGACGGCAACCGCATCCCGCAGGACGTGACCGTGCAGGTCCTGACCCAGTGCCGCGACCACATCATCCGCAAGACGTTTGAAGCCGTCAAGGGTGCGCCCCGTGCCATCATCCACTTCTACAACTCCACCAGCGTCGCCCAGCGTGAGCAGGTATTCAAAAAGTCGAAGGAGGAGATCAAAAAGATCGCCGTCGATGGTGCCAAGCTCGTCAAGCAGCTGAGCGAGGAGTACGAGGGCAACTTCCTGTTCGAGTACAGCCCCGAGAGCTTCACCGGCACCGAGCCGGAATACGCTGTCGAGGTCTGCAACGCCGTTCTCGACGTCATGCAGCCCACGCCGGACCGCCCCATGATCATCAACCTGCCGGTCACGGTGGAGATGAGCATGCCGCACATCTACGCCAACCAGATCGAGTGGTGCTCCAAGCACCTGAAATATCGTGACAGCGTTATTTTGTCTACCCATCCGCACAATGACCGTGGCTGCGGCGTTGCCGACGCCGAGCTGGCCGTCCTGGCCGGCGCCCAGCGCATCGAGTGCTGCCTGTTCGGCAACGGCGAGCGCACCGGCAACGTCGATGCCATTACGCTGGCCATGAACATGTACAGCCACGGCGTAGACCCGCATCTCGATTTCAGCAATATGCCCGCCATCTGCGAGGTGTATGAGCGCGTGACCCGGATGCACGTCTATGAGCGCACGCCCTATGCGGGCGCACTGGTGTTCGCGGCGTTCAGCGGCAGCCATCAGGACGCCATCGCCAAGGGTATGACCTGGCGCAGAGAAAAGCAGCTCCACCAGTGGACCTGCCCGTACATCCCCATTGACCCGCACGACATTGGCCGCACCTACGATGCCGACGTCATCCGCATCAACTCCCAGAGCGGCAAGGGCGGCATCGGCTTCCTGCTGCAGCAGAACTACGGCTACAATCCGCCGCCGAAGATGCGCGAGGACCTCGGCTACCGCGTCAAGGACGTCAGCGACCACGAGCACCGCGAGCTGAGCGTGAAAGAGGTGCTGGGCGTCTTTGAGAACAGCTACCTCAACCACACCCAGCCGCTCAATGTGCCGGACGCGCACTTCATCCAGAATTCGGACGGCAGCATTACGGCAAATGTCGTCGTCACCGGCGGCAGCACGGTCAAGTGCACGGCCACCGGCAATGGCCGCCTGGATGCCGTTGCCACGGCCATCGAGCAGCAGACCGGGATGCACTTTACGCTCGTACACTACAGCGAGCACGCCCTGGATTCCGACACGAACTCCCGCGCCTGCTCCTACGTCGGCCTGAAATGGGCCTCCGGCGAGGAGACCTGGGGCTGCGGTACCCACACCGATATTATCGTGGCGGGCATTAAGGCTTTAGTCAGCGCTATTAACAATAAGTGAGCAGACAGCAAATAAGAAATAATAAATAATAAATTTTGTGGACTGCGTCGTTGCGCTCCGCTCAAACAAAGACTCCCGTAGGGGCGCATTCTATATGCGCCCGCTCAACTGCGGACAGTGCCACGGGCGGATATGGAATCCGCCCCTACGAGATTTGTTTTTGCCCATAAGGGCAAAAACTCCACCATATTTATTATTTCTTATTTATTCTTTATTATTTAAACAACCGCCCTTATCCCAACAAAACGGAGGTACACGACCATGGGCATGACCATGACCCAGAAAATCTTAGCGGCCCACTGCGGGGAAGCAGCCGTTACGGCGGGCCAGCTCATCAACGCCAGGCTCGACATCGTGCTCGGCAACGATATTACGACCCCGGTGGCCATCAATGAGTTCAACAAGGCGGGCTTTGATTCCGTCTTTGACAAGACCCGCGTCAACATCGTGCTCGACCACTTTGTCCCCAACAAGGACATCAAGAGCGCGACCCAGTCCAAGCAGTGCCGCGAGTTCGCAGACAAGTACGACATCCTCAACTTCTACGACGTCGGCCAGATGGGCGTTGAGCACGCGCTCCTGCCCGAAAAGGGCATCGTGACCGCGGGCGACTGCATCATCGGCGCGGACAGCCACACCTGCACCTACGGCGCGGTGGGCGCGTTCTCCACCGGCGTCGGCTCCACGGATATGGCCGCCGGTATGGCAAAGGGCATGGCCTGGTTCAAGGTCCCCGCCGCCATCAAGGTCGAACTCAAGGGTCAGCTGCACAAGCCTGTCACAGGCAAGGACGTCATTCTGCATCTGATCGGTGAGATCGGCGTTTCCGGTGCGCTGTACAAGAGCCTGGAATTCGTCGGTGACGGTGTGAAGTCCCTGACGATGGAGGACCGCCTCTGCATCTGCAATATGGCCATCGAGGCCGGTGCCAAGAACGGCATCTTCCCGGTGGATGAAATCACCGAGGCATATTTGAAGGGCCGCAGCCAGCGCCCGTGGGTCAAGTACGAGGCCGACCCCGACGCCGAGTATGAGCGCAGCATCGTCATCGACCTTGACGCGCTCGAGCCGACGGTCAGCTACCCGCACCTGCCGGAGAACACCCACCTTGCGAAAGAGGGCAAAGACATCAAGATCGACCAGATCGTCATCGGCTCCTGCACGAACGGACGCATTGAGGACATGGAGGCCGCCTATGAGATTCTGAAGGGCAGACACATTGCTAAGGGCGTGCGCGGCATCATCATCCCCGCTACGATGGCCGTCTACAAGGAGTGCATCCTGCGCGGCTACACCGAGGCGTTCATCGACGCAGGCTGCATCGTCTCGACGCCCACCTGCGGCCCCTGCCTGGGCGGCTACATGGGCATTCTGGCGGCGGGGGAGCGCTGCGTCTCCACCACCAACCGCAACTTCGTGGGCCGTATGGGCCATGTGGATTCCGAGGTCTACCTCGCCAGCCCCGCCACCGCGGCGGCCAGCGCACTGACCGGCTGCATCACTGACCCGAGGGAGGTTTGAGCTATGAACGCAAAAGGTCCTGTTTTCAAATACGGCGATAACATTGACACCGACGTCATCATCCCGGCCCGCTACCTGAACACCCAGAGCGAGGCCGAGCTGGCCAGCCACTGCATGGAGGACATCGACAAGACGTTTGTCACCCGCGTCAAGGCCGGTGACATCATGGTCGGCGGCGAGAACTTCGGCTGCGGCTCCTCCCGTGAGCACGCGCCCGTCGCCATCAAGGCATCCGGCATCAGCTGCGTCATCGCCAAGAGCTTTGCCCGCATCTTCTACCGCAATGCCATCAACATCGGTCTGCCAATTCTGGAGTGCCCCGCCGCCAGTGAGGCAATTGCTGAGGGCGACACGGTCAGCATCGACTTCGACACCGGCGTCATCACAGACGTGACAAAGGGCACGACGTATCAGGCCGAGCCCTTCCCGCCGTTTATCAAGGACATGATCGCGCGCGGCGGCCTGATGGCCTCGCTCAAGGCAAAGGAGGCGGCGAAATGAACAAGACCATTGCCATCATCAAGGGCGACGGCATCGGCCCCGAGATCGTCACCGAGGCCATGGGCATTTTAGACGCCGTGGCCGCGAAGTTTGGCCACACCTTCACCTACGTCGACGCGCCGATGGGCGGCACCGCCATCGATAAATTCGGCGTGCCGCTGCCGGATTCGAGTTTATCGACCTGCCGCAACGCGGACAGCGTGCTGCTCGGTGCGGTCGGCGGCCCGAAGTGGGACGACCAGCCCGCCGCCAACCGTCCCGAGCGTGGCCTTCTCAAGCTGCGCGAGGGCATGGGTCTCTACACGAACGTGCGCCCTGCGAAGATGTTCTCCGAGCTCTCCGCCGCCTGCCCGCTGCGCGCTGACATCGCGGAAGGCGGCATCGACTTCGTCGTCGTGCGCGAGCTCATCGGCGGCGTGTACTTCGGCGAGCACCGCACGGAAGAGGCGAACGGCGAGCAGAAGGCCACCGACATCATGGCCTACTCCGAGCACGAGATCAGGCGTGTCGCGCGCGTCGCGTTCGAGACCGCGCGCAAGCGCCGCAAGCGCGTCACCTCCATCGACAAGGCCAACGTGCTCGACACCTCGCGTCTCTGGCGCAAGACGGTCACAGAGGTCGCGAAGGACTACCCCGATGTCGAGCTTCGCCACATGTATGTCGACAACGCGGCGATGCAGCTCGTGCGTGACCCGAGCCAGTTCGACGTCATCGTGACCGAAAATCTCTTTGGCGACATTCTCTCCGACGAGGCGAGCCAGATCACGGGCTCGATCGGCATGATCCCGTCCTCCAGCATGGGCGACGGCACGAACGGGCTCTATGAGCCCATCCACGGCTCCGCGCCGGACATTGCGGGACAGGACAAGGCGAACCCCATCGGCACGATCCTGGCCGCCGCAATGATGCTGCGCTACAGCTTCGACATGGCCGCCGAGGCCGACGCCATCGAGCGCGCGGTGGATAAAACGCTGCGCTCGGGCTTCCGCTGCGGCGACATCATGCAGGAAAACTGCCAACTCGTCGGCTGCAAGGCCATGGGTGCGGAGA
>ERZ834433.1086-NODE-1086-length-24811-cov-4.632655_pt1 | contig 24811 bp, 19 predicted proteins | sample MGYA00519948_ERZ834433 | MGnify/ENA primary metagenome ERZ834433 (study PRJEB31850, sample SAMEA3708752) | human gut metagenome | biome: human gut; feature: human-associated habitat; material: faeces | place: China | collected 2014 ...
CACGAGGAATACTGCGTCATCCCGGCAAAAAACGCCTTTACAGTGGACCCCGCCCCGCAGCGGCACGGCGGGGTCACGGGCCAGCAGCACGCAGTCTCCGGCCCGGCTGACCTGCACGCCGGTCCCGGCCAGAAAGCGCAGAAACGAGTCATAGCTGGCCGGGTCGCAGCCTGCAATTTCGATCTGTCCGCCCGCGCACGCCAGTGCGGCGGCGTAGGTCGCGGCGGCGATGCGGTCCGGCAGCGGGCGGTGAAAGGCTCCGCCCAGCGGTCTGCCGCCCTGCACGGTCAGCACCGACGTGCCCGCGCCCTGAATATCCGCCCCGCAGGCAGACAGAAACGCGATCATGTCGCCGATCTCCGGCTCCTGCGCAGCGCCGCGCAGCACGGTCTGCCCCGCGGCGCAGCAGGCGGCCATCAGCAGGGTCATTGTGGCCCCGACGCTGGGCAGCCGCAGTGTAAAATCCACCCCATGCAGCGGCCCCGTGCGCCGCAGCGTGACGGCGATGCCCTCCAATTCGACCTCGGCCCCCATGGCGGCCAGCCCGGCCAGGTGGATGTCCACGGGCCGCGGGCCGAGGCGGCAGCCCCCGGGCAGCGGCAGGCGCACATAGCCGACGCGGCAGAGCAGCGGCGCGAGATAAAATACCGAGCTGCGCATGGCCCCGGCCAGATGCTCCGGGATGTCGCCGCAGAGACGGTCCGCGGGACGGGTGCAGAGGTCCGCCCCGCAGCGCCGCACCCGGGCACCGACAGCGTCCAGCAGCGCCAGGCTGGTGCCCACGTCGGCTAGACGCGGGACGTCCCGCAGGCGGCAGGGGCCGTCGCAGAGCAGCGTCGCCGCCAGCAGCGGCAGGGTGCTGTTTTTGGCGGCGGCAGGCCGGATGCTGCCGTGCAGGGTGCGTCTGCCGTGGATGGTGATCGTCTGCATGAGCGGGGCCTCCTAAACCTATGATATTGCCAGAAAGCGGGAGAATGCGCGGTAGGGGCCGCATATATGCGGCCTGCAGCCTTCCGACAGACAGCCGGCTGCCTTACACGCGCGGGCCGGGCATACCCGGCCCCTGCCGGGCGGCATTGTCAGTCAACGGGCCGCCGCCGCATACTCTCCCCTCATCCGGCCCTGCGGGGCGACCTTCCCCCAAGGGGGAAGGCAAGGGGTATCTCTACCCCGTTATATGCCGCGTTCCCTCCTGCTTATTACAGCAGCAGCGGCTGGATCTGCACGCCGCGCAGCGCGGCCTCTAATGTGTCGGGCAGGAGCGTGAAATCGCTTTTCAGGCTGCACGGCTTTTTGTAGCTGTCGTCCTGGCCGAAGGGCACAAAATAGTAGCTGCGCCGCTGCAAAAGCTGGCCCAGCGCCGGGGCACTGCCCGAAAGCCCATCGTTCGTGGACGGCGCGATAATAATGGGCCGTCCGCCGCGCAAAAGGCTTTTTGCGGCCAGCGTCACGGGGGTCGAGCTGATGCCTGCGGCCAGCAGCGCCATCGTGGTGCCGGTGGCCGGGGCGATGATGAGCGCCTCGGCAAGCCGCTGCGGGCCGAGCGGCTCAACGGCCTGCAGGGTCGTCAGCGGTCTGTGGCCGGTCACTTCATATAAGGTCTGCCGCAGGGCCGACGCGGTGCCGAAGCGGGTATCCAGCCCGGCGGCGCTGGCACTCAAAACAGGCAGGACGTCCCACCCGCGGGCAGTCAGGGCACGAAGCTGAGGCAGCACCGCAGCAAAGCTGCAAAAGCTGCCGCACAGCGCAAAGGCGACGGTGCGTTTGGATTGGGTGGTCATGGGGCGGTGCTCCTTTCGTCGGGATCGCGTTCTTCCAGGATCGCCAGCACGGTCTGTGCAATCAGCGCCCCGGCTGTCTGCGGTGCGCAGCGGCCCGGCAGGGCCAGGGCGTGCTCGGCGTGCAGACCCAGTTCCTCGGCGGCGGCAAAGTCGGTGCCGCCGGGCAGACTGGCCAGGTCAATGATGAGCGCCCCGCCCGGCAGCTGCTGCAGAAGGGCCCGGGGCAGCACCGGCGCGGGGATCGTGTTGATGACGGCGTCAAAGCCGGGCAGCAGTGTGGGCAGGGCCGTCAGGGGCGCGGCGCGGCACCCGGCACAGCGGGCATTGGCGCGCTGCTCGGGGCTGCGGGCGGCCACGGTGACGCGCCCGCCCAGCAGCACCAGCCGCCGTGCCACAGCACGCCCGACGCGGCCATAGCCCAGCACGAGAAAGCCGCTCTCCCAGATCGTGCGCTCCCGCAGGCGGAGCAGCAGCTCAAGACAGCCCTCGGCGGTGGGCACGGCGTTCAGGCATTCCAGCTCGGGCCGCAGAAAATAATCGATCAGCGGCAGCCCAGCCTCCCGCGCGGCCATCCGCACCGGCATCCCGGGGCGGCCCGCTAAGATCAGCGTCCCCTGCCCCGCGCCCTGCAGTGCGCGGGCGACCTCGTCACTGACGCGGCCCTGGGACATGGGCAGCAAAATGTAATCGGCTGCGGCGGCATTGTCGGCGGCGGTCACGCCGTAACCCGCACGGCGCAGCACGCGCGCCGCCGCCTGCTGGCGGGCATCGTGCCCGACCACGCAAAATGTTTTCGGCATAGGCGCTCACCTCGGTTTGATTTGCGCCATACTATGCCGGGGCACGTGTACCTGTGCCTTCTGCCTTCCCCGTCGGGGGAAGGCGGCCCGCAGGGCCGGATGAGAGCAGAGTGTGCCCTATTGCCAATTCACGGGCAATTGCGGCGGCTCTGCCCTCATCAGTCGCTTTCAGCGACAGCTTCCCCCGAGGGGGAAGCCCCGGCACGCAAAAAAAGGCACCCACCTTTTCCTAAAAGATGGATGCCTTTTTACTCAAAAATATTTCAGCCCGTCGCACTGGCCGCGCCAGACGAGGAGCGGGTTGATGGGCACGGTGCCGATGCGCAGCTCGGCCACAACGGTCCTGCCGCTGGTGCCCAGCAGCTGGCCCTGCTTGACATCGTCCCCGGCCTCGACGTCCAGTGCGGTCAGGCCGTAGAAGATGCTCCTGAGGCCCGCGCCGTGGTCGATGACGACGGTGTAGCCGTAGCTGCCGCCAAGGTCCTCGGCCAGCAGCACATGGCCGCTGGCGGGTACGATCATAGAATCCTTCGACTTCTTCGGCTTGATGACGACATTTGTCGAGGTGCGCCCGCCGTAGCCGTGGTTCGTGCTGCGCTCGCTGTAGGAACGGCCCACGTACTCGGTCATGCCGTAGAGCAGCGGCGTGTCAAAGCTGTCCAGGAACGGCTGCACAAAGCCGCCCACGGCCCATTGGATCTCGCCGCCGTCAGTCGTCAGCAGCCTGCGGACGGCATCGGGGGCGTCGTCCGCGCCGATGTAGGGCGACGTCAGCTGGGACTTGGTGCTGTAATCCTTGTAGGAGTAGGAGGCCGCGCGGACCGACAGCGTCAGCGTTTCGGTATAGCCGTCGGCAGTCACGGTCAGCTCGGTGTTTCCGGTCTCGGCGTTCCACGGGATGGGCAGGTAGCAGATCCAGCCGTTGGCGGCCCTGACGAAGCCCGTGCTTTCCAGCGGGCCCGTCAGCGTCGGTTCGGTCCGGCTCATGGTGCTGCCGACACGCACGGCGGCCACGCTGCCCTGCTGCACCGTCGGTGTGCAGAGCGTGACGGACGGTTTGATGCTGACGGTGAAGCGGAACTGCCAGGTCTCGGTGCCGGTGACGCTGGAGCTGTCCTCGGCGGCGCTGTCAGACGCGGTGACGACGAGCTTGGCGTCAAACGTGCCGTTCTCCGCAAACAGATAGCTGCGGAAGGCGGTGACGCTGCCCTCGTACACGGTCTCCTTGTCGGCGTCGGTGATGGTCAGCTGGGTGCTGTAGTCGGACGGCGTCACGATAATATCCGGCGATGCGTCGGATATGGCATCCTCGAGCACAACGGGAGAGGAATTGAGTGTTTCGGCGTAGGTGCGCCTGAACAAGCTGCCGACCACCGGCACGTGCCACTTGTAGGCCGTGGGAGCAAGCTCCTGGCCGTCAAAGGTGACCTTGACTTCGGGCAGCATGTCAGGCGTGGCGCTGCGGTAAAGCCATGCTACGCCGCCGCCTGCGATGATGAGCACGAACAGCACAACAAGGAGCAGCCACTTGAACATGCCGAACACACCGCGCCCGAGGGCCTGCGGGATCGTATCCTGCGGCTCGTCGTCCTCGTCGTCGGCGGCGCTGTCATGCTGCGGTGCCTCGGACGCCGGGGCAGGCCCGGCAGACGGCGCGGGGTCCTCCTCCAGCCCGGCCATGATCTGCGCAATCGAAAGCTGCGCCGTGCGGGAGATGTTCGCCATGCGTGCGGCCTCAGCGGCAAGGGCTTTATCGTTGGCAAGGTCATCGCTGAAAACAAGGCCGGACGGCTCGGCAGCGTCCTCCGCGGGGACGTCCCCGGTTTGCTCGGGCGTGTCGGTGACGGCTGTGTCTGCCGCGGCGGCCTCGGGGGGCGCTTCTGCCGCAGGCGTATCGTCGGCGGCAGGGGCGTCCGCTGTCGGTTCGGGCTCCGTCACGGCGGGCTCGGCCCTTTCCGCAGGCTCGGGCAGCTCCGGGGTACTCGGGACGTCGGGCGCGGTGGGTGCGGCAGCGTCCTCCCGGGCGGGGGTCTCCGGCGGTTCGGGCTTGCTTTCGGATTTGGGCTCGGCAAGTTCCGGCGCGGCGGGAACGGGGCTGTCCTGTGCGGGAGCCTTGCGCTCCTGGGTCTCGTCAGCCGGGGCTTTTTTCGTCGTCTTAGCAGCCTTCGGCGTCTTGGGCTTTGCGGTTTTTGTTGTTTTTGTTGTCTTTGTGTTTTTTTTGGCCCGCGGCTTCTTGGGGGACGCGGCAGGCTTTTTCGTGGTCTGCCCGTCTGCGGCGGGCGGCTCGGCGCTGTCCGTCGGCGCAGGGGGCGTGTCGGCGGCAGGCTGGGGGCTGGCTGCCTTGCGGCGCCGGGGCTTCGGCTTGGGGGCCTCCTCCGGCTGTACCGCAGTGGATTTCTTATCTTCTTCCATACTCACACTCACTCTTTTAGGGACCTTTATGGATGCCCGGCAAAACGGCAGCGGCACGGCAGGCCGGGTGTGCCGTGTGCAGCTATTTTATTCAGCCTCGCGGAATTGCAGACCACTGTTTCCGTCCAGCGCGGTCTGCGGGTCAGTGGATTTGCTGCCGATGCGCAGCTCGTAGATCAGGTTGTGGGCCGTCCCGGCGGTGCCCAGCGGGTCGCCGGCGGACACACTCTGCCCGCGCTCCACGCCGACAGTCTCCAGCCCGTACAGGTAGCTCTTTACGCCGCAGCCGTGGTCGATGACCACCGTGCCGCCGGTCAGGGTCAGCATGCCCGCAAAGACAACGTTGCCTGCCTGCGGGGCGGTGACGGTCTCGCCGTCCGCGGCGGCATAGGTCAGGCCGGTGGCCTGGCCGCTGCGCTGGCCGTCCACCATCTGGGTGACACCGTACTCCATGGCGACAGCGCCCGCGCTGGGGGCCTCAAAGCGGCCATTCCAGAGTTTGGCGGAGCTGCCCGTTGTGTACAGCGGCCATATAGCGTTGCGGAACTCCTCCCCGCCGCCGGTGTCCTCCTCGGCGGGGACGGTGACCGTATCATACATGGTGCGGGTGACGGTCAGGGTGATGTCCTTTTCCAGGCTCCCGCAGGTCAGGTGCAGCGTATGGTCGCCGCCCTCGGCGTTGTAGGTCACGGGAATATAGCCCATGTAGCCGCTGGCGGTCTTGCGGAACCAAACGGTGCCCAGATCGGTCTCCAGGCTCGGCTCGCCGTCCAGAATGCCGGACAGCTGCACAGCCACGATGCTGCCCTGCGGCGCGCGCTCGGTGCTCAGGGTGACCTTGGGGTTCATCGCCATTGTGTAGCCGGCGCGGTAGGCGTACCAGCCCACGGGGTCGCCGGGGTTGTCCGCACTGCTGTGGTGCGCGGTCACGATGATCTGATAGTCCCCGTTTTGTGTATAGGTATAGGTATTGCAGTCGGCCAGTGCGCCGGTCCAGACCGTGCCGTCGGGCGCGGTGATCTGAAGCTCGGCAGCGGTGACCCAGTCGGGCAGGACGAGCTGCGGCACGGTATCGGTGAAGGTGCCCAGCTTCTGCACGGTCAGGTTCGTCGGGCTTTCGTAGGTCTTGTTGACCTTATCGCCCAGCACCGGGATGACCCAGCTCCATCCGTTGGGCTCGAGGGTCTGCTCACCGAAGGTGACGGCCTCCTGCGGCAGGGCATCCGTCCCGGTGCGGCTGTAAAGAAAAGCCGCCGTTCCGCCCAGGATGGCGGCAATCATAACGGCGACCATCACAAGCCAAAGCAGCAGTTTACGCATATTGTGTTTTCTCCGTGGCAGTATGGCATTGCCAAAAAGCCGGACGCCGTCAGGTCGGTGCCCAGCCGGGTTGTGGCGGCAGAAAGGCTTCCCCTGCGGGGGAAGCCTTGAGGATCATTTACTCCTTCTCCTCTGCGGGGGCGGAGGGGATGTTCTCGTAGGTGGTGGAATCCTCGTCGTCGTAATCGTCATCCTCGTAGTCGTCGCTGAACAGCAGGCGCTCGTACTCGTCCAGCTCCTTTTCACGGTGGTAGAGATAGAGTGCGGCGGCGGTCAGGACACCGGCAGCGGCAAACAGGAACGCCAGAACGGCACCGAAGGTGGTTTTCTTCATCATAGTAGTTCTCCTTTTGCAAATGCTGCGCTGCAACGCAGCTTTCGTGAAAAACGCCGCAGCGGGCGTGCATACAAAGCAATAACGCTAACCTTATTATACCCGACGCAGAGGGCAATTACAACCCGAACATTTGTAAAATATTAAAGGTATTTTTTTTGCTGTTTTTACGCGGATTGCTGCAGGACAAAGGGTACATTTGAGCCAAGGGCGGCATGAGGTATATGGGAAGGTTGTAGGGGGAGGGATTTATCCCTCCCGGAATGCTTGCGTGGCCGGAAACCCTCACGTAGGGGTCAAGACCCATCCCTACGGTGTGCCGTTCACGGGTGCTTTGTAGGGAGCGGTCTTGACCGCTCCGGGGAAGTGTGCGGCTGCCATCCACTCTACGGGAGGGATAAATCCCTCCCCTGCGCAAAACAAAAATGCGGTCTCCGTGCAGGAGGCCGCATTTTTATACGATTTTCAGAACAGCCTATCCACCGGGTACAGCCCATCCTCGCTCATCTTTTTCAGGGCTTCGACCAGTTCGGGCTTGTCCTCGCGGTAGGTGATGCCGTGCCATTTGTCGGCACTGGTCAGCACATGGACGTCCGCCTTGCCGGCCTCCAGCGCGTTCGTCACGACGGTGGGCAGGTAATATTCGCACTTCATCGGGTTGACGGGCAGGCTGGCCTGCAGGAACGCGGCAAAACCGGCCTTGGCCTCCTGCACGTAGGCGGGGGTGAAGCCCCACAGGTTCATCGAGACAACACAGTCGGCGGGCAGGTCGGCCCAGCTCTTGCCGCCGTCCTCACTGTAATGGATGCCGTCGGCGTAGGGCTCGATGCAGGTGCGCTCGGTCACGCTGACGAGGTTGCGGCTCTCGTCGGTCACGCAGACGCCGCGGCTGACACTGCCGTTGGCGCTGACCGTGTTGCCCAGCAGGAAGCCGACCATGGCCCAGGCGTAGCGGTCCCCGTCGGCGTGGGTGCTCAGGTAGTCGTAGATGAGCTTGAAGCCCTGCGGGCCGTAGTAGTCGTCGGCGTTGATGACCGCAAACGGTGCGTCGCCGATGGCCTCCTCGGCCACGAGGATGGCATGGGCGGTGCCCCAGGGCTTGACGCGGCCCTCCGGCACGGTGAAGCCCTCGGGCAGCTTCTCCAGCTGCTGGTAGGCGTAGCGGACCTCGAACCCGGCGCGCACGGCACGGGCACCGACGGCCTCTTTAAACGCCTGCTCGATCTCGTGCTTGATGATAAAGACGACGGTCTTGAACCCGGCGCGGCGGGCATCGTACAGGCTGTAGTCGAGGATGGCCTCGCCGGACGGGCCGACGGGGTCGATCTGTTTGAGTCCGCCGTAGCGGCTGCCCATACCGGCGGCCATGACAACGAGGATCGGTTTGGTCTGCATAATTTGCACTCTCCCAATATTTGTAGGGGAGGGATTCATCCCTCCCGGGTATTCTGCGGCTGCCGCGGCGTACCTGCGGAGCGGTCAAGACCGCTCCCTACAAAGCACCCGTAAACGTCATTCTGTAGGGAGGGGTCTTGACCCCTCCGGGACGTGTGCCGCGTCGCTAAGTCCACGGGAGGGATGAATCCCTCCCCTACGGGCGTATTTTAAGTTTACTCCATTTCTCCTGCTATTGCAAGCACCTTATAAAATTTGAAAAAACTGCGCAATTTCCGCAGATTGTGACCCGGTTTGCTATGGCAACTTAAAACAGAAAATGCTATAATGAATAAAACTACAAAACAGGAGGGCTTTTTCCGATGGAACATACCGGAAAACGTGCGCTGGTGCTGGCTGGCGGCGGGGCCAAGGGCAGCTATCAGATCGGCGTCTGGCGCGCTCTGCAGGAGCTGGACTGGACGCCTGACATCATCACGGGCGCAAGCGTCGGCACACTGAACGGCTGCCTGTTCACGATGGGCAAGATCCAGGAGGCCGAGGACCTGTGGCGCAGCCTGGAAATTCACGATGTTCTCGAAGTCCCCGCAACGCTCAAGCCCGAGGAGCTGCACGCGTTCTTCCTCGACATCATCCGCAGTGGAGGACTGAACGTTGAACCGCTGGCCGAGATGATCGACCGTCTGATCGACGAGGACGCCGTGCGCACATCGCCTATCCACTTCGGCCTTGTCATGACCGAGCTGGGCAGCCTGCGCAGCGTGCAGTGCCCCATCGAGGACATCCCCGAAGGGCAGTTAAAGGACTATATGCTGGCGTCCAGTGCCTGCTTCCCGGCCCTGCGCCCGCGGGAAATTGACGGTGTAAAGTACATTGACGGCGGCTGGCGCGACAATATGCCGCTGGATCTGGCCGCAAAAATGGGCGCAGCGGAGCTGCTCGGCGTCGATGTGGACGGCATCGGCATTGTACGCCCCAACACCACCGGCCTGCCGACGCGCATCGTGCGCAGCCATTGGGATTTGGGCCCGACGTTGGACTTTGACCCCGCCCGCGCCGGGCGCAACATCGCGCTGGGCTACTTTGACACGCTGCGGCTGTTTGGCCGCTGCGGCGGCACGGCCTACGCCATGCTGCCCGACAATGAGGAATTTCTGGCTCGCTTTGCCGAGCAATACCAAAAACTGCTGGCCGAGGTCTGCGCCCGCGCACCGGAAATTGACCTTGTGGAGAAAAACGCGCGGCTGCGCGCAAACTACCCGGCACCCTACGCACCGAACCCGAGTGCGCCCACCCGCGGCGCACTGGCCCCGCTGGAGCTGGCCGCCGAGCACGTCGGCGTGCCCGAGGACATGCCCTACACGCCGAAGCTGCTGGCCGCGACCTTCATGGGCAGCTTTGACAAGGACCCGGCAGACCGCTTCCCCGCCCTGCTGGACGGCAGGGACAACACCCTCGTGACCGAGCGTGCCATCGCCGCCGCCGTGCCAGAGGAGTTCGTGACCGCCTTGGTCAGCAAGACCCTGGGCAAGCTGCCGATTTTGTAAAAAGGCTTCCCCCTTGGAGCTCCGCCCGCGTCTGCCAAAGTATCGCGCTGTAGGGGCCGGGCGGTAAGCCTTTAACGGGTGTCTGCGGCGAACCCGCCCCTCATCCGACCCTGCGGGAGTCCCCTCCCGGACGGGGCCAAGAAGAAAAAAGGAGGCATCCTATGCACACCTATACCGGCGTACCGGCGTCCACCGGCATTGTGGTCGGCCCGGTTGAGCAGATCGACCACGGCACCACCGGCCTGCACCGCATCGTCTGCGACCCGTTCCGGGAGCGTGCCCTCTACGACGTCGCCGTCGTGCTGGCCAAGGATGAGCTGCGCCGTTTGAGCCAGCGCGCCAAGGGGCCGGACGCAGATATTCTGCTGTTCCAGATCGCCCTGCTGGAGGACGAGTCCTTCACGAACGAGATCGGTGACTATATTGCCGCCGGTGCGGGCGGGGCTGCCGCCGTCGAGCGCGCCGAGCAGATTTTTGCGGGCCGCCTGAAAAACGTCGATGATGAGTACATCCGGGAGCGCAGCGTCGATGTCTGCGACGTCTGCCGCCGCGTGGTGGATATTCTGGACGGACGCCCGCGCCGCCGCCTGCATCTGAAGCGCCCCAGCATCCTGGTGGCGGACCGCTTTTTCCCCAGTGACCTGTTCAGTCTGGACCGCCGCATGGTGCTGGGCCTGGCCAGCGACCAGGACAGCACGGTCAGCCATGCCGCCATCATGGCCCGCAGCATGGGCATCCCGGCGGTGGTACAGCTGGGCGGCGGCACTGCGGCCATGGCCGTGGGCCACCGTGCGATCCTTGACGCCGACAACGGCACGCTTATTGTGGAGCCGGACGGTGCGCAGATCGCCCAGGCGGACTGTAAAATTGCATTGAGCCGCCTGCACGGCCAGAAACCCGACCCCGTGGCCGCCCTGCCCTGCCTGACGAAGGATGGCACGGCCTTCCGCCTGATGCCGACCTGCAACATCAGCGACAGCGACGTGCCCCATACGCGCGGCGCGGCGGGCATCGGCCTTGTGCGCACCGAGACCGCGATTCTGTACGACCAGAGCGACGAGGTGCAGACCACCCGTCTGCGCGAGCTGCTGAAAAGCGCCGAGGGCGTGCCCGTGCTGCTGCGCACCTGCGATACCCGCGCCGACGACGACGCCCCCTGGGCCGGGGAGACGCAGGACCGCCTGCGCGGCAACCGGCTGTTCAAGCCGCAGATCCGGGCGCTGCTGCGCGCCGCCACGGACGGCGACCTGCGGGTCGTGTTCCCGATGATAAAAGATGTGGCCGACTGGGATCGCTGCGTTGACGAGGTCAACACCTGCCGCGACGAGCTGCTGGCTGAGGGCCGCGAGACCGGCCCGATGATGCTGGGCTGCGTTGTGGACATGCCGTCCGCTGCGGTCATGGCCGGGGATATGATGGAGCACGGCGCGCAGCTGATGGCTGTGGATATTGAGGACCTGACCCGCTACACGCTGGGCCTTGTGCAGAACCCCACCGCTGCCGTGAACCAGCTGACGAACCCCGCCGTGCTGCGCCTTGTCAGCGGCATTCTGGAGCAGGCGCAGGAGCGCGGTGCACAGGTCTACCTCTGCGGCATCACCGTGGCCGCCGTGGATGCCATGCCGGCCTATTTAAAGCTCGGCATCCGCACCTTCAGCGCCGAGCCCGCGGCGCTATTGCCGCTGAAGAAGCTGCTGATGGAGCAGGAGCTATAAAATGGGAGCCTCCCCCCCTCGGGGGAAGGTGTCTGCGGCCCCGCCCGCAGACGGATGAGGGCAGACCTTGCCACTGCCACCCGGTAACGGGCTGCCAGGGCACACTCTCCCCACATCGGCCCGCTTCGCGGACAGCTTCTCCCCCAGGGGAGAAGCCTTTTCCGTAAAATATAAATGAAAATGCCCGCCGTGTTCCCACGGCGGGCATTGTTCATGCGATCAATTACTGAGCAGCAGCCTTGTTGGCGCGCTTAGCCATGCGGCTGATCTTGCGGGCAGCGGTGTTCTTATGGATGACACCCTTGCTCTTAGCAGAGTCGATGGCAGAGACAGCAACCTTAACGACGGTCTCCTTGTCAGCAGCATTGCTGTCGATGGCAGCGTTTGCCTTCTTGACCACTGTTTTCAGGTTGGACTTGACGACCTTGTTGTGCAGAGCCTCTTTCTTGGCCTGAACAACACGATCCTTCTGAGATTTAATATTAGGCATTCGTTCCACCTCCTTGGTTCCCCATAACAGTACAAGTTATCCTACCACACTTTTTGCAAAGTTGCAAGGGCTTTTTGAAAAAAACTTCATAGAAACCAAAAAAATCGCATAAAATTCTGGTACAAGGGGGTGTGTGCCATGCAAAAGCTGCGCCGGTGGGCGGCGGCTGCGCTGTGCGGGGCCGCATTTGCGGGCAGTGCGGCGGCGGTTCTGGCCGCGTGTGCGGTCTGCCCCGGGCGGGCGTGGATCGTGCGCGGGGCGCTGTTTTTGCAGGACCCCGCGGCGGCTGCGGCCATCGCCTGGCCAGCGGATGCTGCCCGGGCCGCCTACAAGCCCCAGAAGCCGGACCGCCGCCCCACGCCCGTGCCCACGGCGACGCCCTCCCCGACCCCGACAGCTGCGGCGACGCCCACGCCGGAGCCGTCCCCCGCTTCCACGCCGCTGCCCAGCGCCGCGCCGGAGCTGGACGACGCGGGCCGCATCCGCAGCGTGACGCTCAGGCAGGGCAGCGGTGACGGCTATGTGGCACTGGCCGCAGGCAGCATCCGAAACAGCACCGAGCACACCGACGCTGACCTGCGCGCCGCCGTAACGACGCAAAATTTACCGCTTGCCGTTGAAAAGAACAGTGCCCTGCCACAGGTGCTCATCATGCACACCCATGCCACCGAGAGCTACCAGACCTGGCCGGACCCCGTGTTTGACCCCGGCTACACGGCCCGCAGCAAAAGCACGGCGCTGAATATGTGTGCCGTCGGAGAGAAAATGGCGCAGGTGCTCAACGCGGTGGGCATCCGCACGCTGCACGACGAAACGCTCTACGACGCGCCCGGCTACACCGACAGCTATAAGCGCAGCCGCGCGGGCGTGCAGGCGTATCTGGAGCGCTACCCTTCTATAAAGGTCGTGCTGGATGTCCACCGCGATGCCATCGAGGACAGCGACGGCACGCGGGTCAAGCCCGTGTGCGAGATCGACGGCGAGAGCACGGCGCAGGTCATGGTCATTGCCGGTTGCGGCAACGGCAGCAGCATTGCCCTGCCTAACTGGCGGCTCAATCTGCGTTTTGCCGCCGAATGGGAGGCCGCTATGGAAAGTGCCTACCCGGGCCTGACCCGCCCTGTGCTGTGCGGGTATCGGTTTTACAATCAAGATTTAACGACAGGCAGTCTTTTAATAGAGATCGGCGGCCACGCAAACACGCTGGACGAGGCCCTCCGCGCCGGAGAGTACGCCGCCAAAGCGTTAGCCGGAGTGCTGGGAGGGTAAATCTCTTATTACAATTTTAATCAGGGGCGGGATTCATCTTCCCGGGCAGCTTGCGCCGCCGCACACTCCCACGGGCGGATATGGAATCCGCCCCTACGGTAGGAATCGGCGTCCCCGACGCCCCACAGACCTTCATGGCATCGCAAACGTAACATCATCGCCGCGCGGTAGGGGCCGGACATGTCCGGCCCTGCACCTTCCCATAAACGCCTGCCCGCTGGATACCTCCGGGCCGGGCATGCCCGGCCCCTACAACCCTGCAACTCTGCAAATATCGGCTCTTTACTTTTTATAAAATACCTGTTACAATAGGAACATTCATATATATAAAGAGGAGTGGACTATCCATGCAGAGAACGGAACTTGCATCGCTGTACAAGGCCACCCCTGCAGACGGCACCAAGGTCACCGTCTGCGGCTGGGCCAAGACTGTGCGCGATTCTAAAAATATCGGCTTTATCTCGCTGTCCGACGGCAGCTGCTATAAGCCCGTCCAGATCGTTTTTCAGGCCGACAAGCTCGCCAACTATGCCGAGATCGCCAAGTGCGGTCTGTACACGAGCTTTGAGGTCACCGGCAGCGTTGTTGTGACCCCGGGCGCCAAGCAGCCCTTTGAGATCAATGCGGATGAAATCACCGTGCTCGGCCCCTGCGGCGGCGACTATCCGCTGCAGAAAAAGAAGATGGGCATGGACTACCTGCGCACCATGACCCACCTGCGCCCCCGCACCAACACCTTCAACGCTGCGTTCCGCGTGCGCGGCCAGGCGGCGTTCGCCCTGCACCAGTTCTTCCATGAGCACGGATTTACCTACGTGCATACGCCGATTTTTACCGGCTCTGACTGCGAGGGCGCCGGTGAGATGTTCCAAGTGACCACCCTTGACCTCAACGATATCCCCCGCAACGACGAGGGCGGCGTTGACTACACGAAGGACTTCTTCAAGCGTCCTGTCAACCTGACCGTTTCCGGCCAGCTGGAGGCCGAGGCCATGGCCATGGCGCTGGGCAACGTCTACACGTTCGGCCCCACCTTCCGCGCCGAGAAGAGCTACGACACCCGCCACGCCGCCGAGTTCTGGATGATCGAGCCCGAGATGGCCTTCGCCGACCTGAACACCTATCTCGAGACCGCCGAGGCCATGACCCGCTACGTCATCCGCTACCTGCTGGACAACTGCCCCGACGAGCTGGCCTTCTTCAACCAGTTCTTCGATAAGGGCCTGATCGAGCGGCTGGAGCTGGTCGCAAACTCCGAGTTTGCCCGCGTAAGCTACACCGATGCCGTCGAGCTGCTGAAGAAGAACAACGACAACTTCCAGTATAAAGTCGAATGGGGCACCGACCTGCAGACCGAGCACGAGCGCTATCTGACCGAGCAGATCTTCAAGAAGCCCGTGTTCGTCACCGACTACCCGAAGGAGATCAAGGCATTCTACATGCGCCAGAACGAGGACGGCAAGACCGTGGCCGCCGCCGATATGCTGGTTCCCGGCATCGGTGAGCTGATCGGCGGCTCTCAGCGTGAGGAGCGCCTTGACGTGCTGGAGGCCCGCATGAAGGAGCTGGGCCTGAACACCGCCGACTACGACTGGTATCTCGACCTGCGCCGCTACGGCAGCGTAAAGCATGCGGGCTACGGTCTGGGCTTTGAGCGCCTGCTGATGTACGTTACCGGCATCCCCAACATCCGCGACGTCATCCCCTTCCCCCGTACCTGCGGTGGTTTTTGATGCAGCCCATTGCCGCACCGCTGCTGCAATGGTTTAACGCAAACAAGAGGCTCCTGCCTTTCCGGCAGGAGCCTTCTGCGTACCATATCTGGGTCAGCGAGATCATGCTCCAACAGACCCGTGTGGCAGCGGCCATCCCCTATTATGAACGCTTTATCGCGGCTTTGCCGGACCCCGCCGCGCTGGCGGCCTGTGAGCCGGACGCCCTGCGCAAGCTGTGGCAGGGGCTGGGCTACTACAACCGCGTCAACAATATGCAGAAGGCTGCCCGCATCGTCTGCGAGCAGTACGGCGGCGACCTGCCCGCCGACTACGACGCCCTGCGCAGTCTGCCGGGCATCGGTGACTACACGGCGGGCGCGGTGGCCAGCATTGCGTTTGGCATCCCCGTCCCCGCGGTGGACGGCAACGTCCTGCGCGTTTTTGCGCGGCTGTACAACGACGACGCCGACGTCATGGTCCCGGCAACGAAGAAAGCCTTTACCGTGCGGGTGCTGGACCAGATGCCCAAGGCCACGCCCGGCCCCTACAACGAGGCCCTGATGGAGCTGGGTGCGCTGGTCTGCATCCCCGGCACGCCCCACTGTGAGGAATGCCCGCTGGCCGATTTGTGCCGGGGCTATGCGGCTGGCCGGGCGGACCAGCTGCCTGTGAAGCCCGCGCCCAAGGCCAAGGGCAAGGTGCCTGTGACGGTGGCGTTGATTGAAAGTGAGCAGGGATTGCTTTTGCAGCGCCGCCCCGCACGGGGACTGCTGGCCGGATTGTGGCAGCCCGCAGCGTGGGAAAAAGCGCTGACGCGGGACGAGCTGACAGCCGCGCTGGCGGGCATCGGTGTACAGGCCGTGCTGGACGAGCCCCTGCCCCCCGCAAAGCACGTATTTACGCACAAGATTTGGGAGCTTGGCGGCTGGCGAGGCACCGCCCCCGCCTGTGCTCTGCCCGACGGGTATGTCTGGGCCGCGCCGGAGGATTTGGCAGAGGTGTACCCCGTGCCGAATGCGTTCGGGGCGTATGTGAAGGCGAAGTGAGGGTGAGTTTCTCATGGCCATGAACGGCCAGAGCCCCTCAGGCCTTGCGGGTTCGGCCAGCTCCCCACTTTGTGGGGCGCCTTTTTTCGCGGGCTCTGCTCGTTTGCCGCTATGTATAACCTCCCGTGGGCTGTGCGCCAGCCACACACCTCCTCGGAGCGGTCAAGACCGCTCCCTACAAACCGGCCGTGAACGACATTCCGTAGGGCGGGGTCTTGACCCCTCCACGCCCGTAAAAAGGCAATAGAGCCGTAGGGGCCGCACATGTGCGGCCCGCAGCCTGCCCGTCAGCACCCGTTCCAGGAAAGCCGCGGGCGGCATATATGCCGCCCCTACAAGCCATCCCGCAAACGCCCGCCTGCCTTATACGTCCCGGGCCGGGCATGCCCGGCCCCTACAGTATATCAAACAAAAACAGGAGCATCACCACGCACGGTGACGCTCCTGTTCTTTTTTACATAGTATGGCTTGCTGCAGTCACTCCAAGTTGCCGGTCAGCAGCATGACAGAGGTCAACGCGGCTAACGGCGCGGTCTCGCAGCGCAAAATCCGGGGGCCTAACCCTACGGTCACAGCCCCGGCGGCCTTCGCGGCCTCGGCCTCCTCGACGGAGAAGCCGCCCTCGCTGCCGGTCACGATGGCAACGCGCTTGTACTGCCCGGGGTGCAGCGCCTCCCGCAGGGGTGCGCCGCCGCCCTCGTAAAAGAACAGCACAACGTCAAAATCCGCAAATGCTTTGCAAACCGCGGCAAAATCGTTCAGCGGCAGGGCCACGTGGGGCAGCATGGCGCGGCCCGCCTGCTTGGCGGCCTCGGCGGCAATGCGGTTGTAGCGCTCGTTCTTGACGTCCTCTTTTTTCGGCGTGGCTACGCAATACCGGCTGAAAAACGGCACGACCTCGGTCACGCCCAGCTCGACGCTGTGGCGGATGACCTCCTCCAGCTTGCCCGCCTTGGGGTAGCCCGCAAACAGCGTCACGGCGCAGTCCGGCTCGGCCTTGCTCGTCGTGCCGTCGGTTACGGAAAACTCCACCCGCCCCGGCTCGATGGCCGTGACCGTGCCGAGGTATTCCAGCCCGTCCGGCCCGCAGAGCACGACCTCCTCACCGATTCTGGCGCGCATGACGTCGGCCAGATGGTGGGCGTCGCTGCCGGTCAGCGCGGCGCGGCCATCGGCCAGCTCCCGCGTAAAATAACGATGCGGCATAGATCAAGCCTCTTTCTTTTCGCAGATGATGCAGACCCAGCCGCGCTTCTCCTTGACCTCGACAGGCTCGAGACCCGCGGCCTTCAGCCCGGCCAGCACCTCGTCCTTGCGCTCGTCGATGATGCCGCTGGCGATGAACCGTGCGCCCGGGGCCATGAGCACCGGCACATGCGGGGCCAGCGACAGGATGGCAGCCGCCACGATGTTGGCCGTGATGATGTTGTACTGGCCGCTGGCCTTGTCGGACAGGTCGCCGACGAGGACTTTAAAGCGATCCGCCACGCCGTTGCGCGCGGCGTTCTCGCCCGCGGTGCGCACGCACATGGGGTCGATGTCCACGCCCTCGGCGGAGTCTGCGCCTAATTTCAGCGCGGCAATGGCCAGAATGCCGGAGCCGGTGCCGATGTCGAGCACGCGCTCCCCGCCCTTGACAAGGCTGTCCAGCGTCTCGAGGCAGAGCGAGGTCGTCTCATGCGTGCCGGTGCCAAAGGCCATGCCGGGGTCCATGACGATCCTGATGCGGTCCGTCCGGTAATCCTCCCAGCCGGGCACGATGGCGAGGCGCTCGCCGATGTCCATGGCGTGGTAGTACTTCTTCCAGGCGTTCTGCCAGTCCTCCTGCTCGACGCCGGTGGTGTTGAGCTGGTAGCCGATGCCGCTGTTTTTCAGCCGCTCCTCAAACAGGGGCAGCACCTCGGCGGGGTTCTCGTCAGGGGCAAGGTACATGTGTACGATCACGATGTCACGCGGTTTGTCCAGCAGGTCCTGTTCAATTAAATCTACGTGGGCAATCTCCCATGCCTGCTGCTCCAGGTCGCTGTAGTCCTCAATATAGATGCCGCCGTTGGCAACCATCGTTGCGATGGCTTCGGCAGTGTCGGCGTCGCGCTTGGCGACGGTGATGCTGATGTCAGTCCATTCCATGTGGGTGGCTCCTTTATAAATTGCTTGCGGGCGCATACGGAATGCGCCCCTACGAATAACGGGCGCGTTGTAGGGGCGGCCATTGGCCGCCCGCGGAACGCGGTGGCTGCCGCAATGTGCCTGCGGGCGGGCATTGCCCGCCCCTACATGCCCGTAGGAGCGGATTCCATATCCGCCCGAGAACTGCGCCATAACCCCATTTTTACCTATTATACCGTATTTCCCCCATAATTCAATCACAGAAAGGAGAAATCCCTATGCAAATCACACGCTTGTCTGCCGCTGAATGTGAGGACCTCTACCGCTCTGCCCTGCCGCGGGATTTCCCTGCCGCCGAGCTGAAGCCGTTTGCCGAGATCCAACGCCTGCTGGAGTCCGGCGTCTACGAGCCGCTCCTTCTGACCGATGACGCGGGCGCACGGCTGGCCTATGCGTGGCAGGTCGTGCTGCCGGGCCAGCGCACGGCGCTGCTGGACTACTTTGCCGTGCGGTACGACCTGCGCGGCAGCGGCGTGGGCACGGCGGCGCTGGGGCTGGTCCGGGACTACGACGCCATGCGGGTACACGACCTGGTGCTGGAATGTGAGCACCCCGCCGAGGCTCCCGACCCGTCCATCGCACGGCGGCGCATTGGATTTTACCTGCGGGCAGGCGCGCGGGCCACGGCGCTGGAAAGCCGGGTGTTCGGCACGCGGTACGCCGTGCTAGCCCTGCCCTGCGGCGGTACGGTCCCCGACGCGGCGCTTTGTAAAGAGCTGCGCACGCTGTACAAGGTCATGGTGCCGCACCCGTATTATCGCGGGCAGGTCATATTTTACGGCAGCTAGGCACATACTACCCCCAAAAAAGGGAGGAATGAAATGTGAAACTGGATCCCAGGCAATATGATGAGATGGTCAGCCGCGCATCGCCGCCGTCGCCCGTGGTGCGGGACTGCGCGTGGGCGTTTTTGGTCGGCGGGGCCATCTGCACCCTCGGCGAGGCACTGCGGCAATTTTTCCTGATTTGGTACGACAAAACGCTGGCGGGCACGCTGACGAGCATTGCGCTGATTTTTCTGTCCGCCATTTTCACACTGCCGGGCTGGTACCAAAAGCTGGCCGCCAAGGCGGGCGCGGGGACGCTGGTGCCCATTACAGGGTTTGCAAACTCCGTCGTCAGCCCGGCAATTGAATTCAAGGCCGAGGGCTGGGTGACCGGTGTAGGCGCGAAGATTTTCGGCATCGCAGGGCCAGTCATCGCGTTTGGGACGCTGGCCAGCTTTGTGTGGGGCGTGCTCTACTGGCTGCTGGGAAAGGTGGGGTGACCGATGACGCGCAGAGGCGATACCCTGCTGTTTGACGCGCCGCCCACCGTGGCGGCCTGGGCCGCGGCAGGCGGCAAAAAGGAGAGCGAGGGCCCGCTGGCGTCGGCCTTTGACTTTGTGACGCAGGACGCGGCTTTTGGCGAGCAGGGCTGCGAAAACTGGGAGCAGGCCGAAAGCCTCTTGCAGCGCAAGGCCGTGGAGCTCTGTCTGCGCAAGGCGGATATTCCGCGTTCCAAAGTCGATATTGCGTTTGCGGGCGACCTGCAGGCCCAGTGTACGGCCAGCAACTACACGATGCGGGAGCTGGGCATACCGTTTGCGGGTGTCTACGGCGCGTGCTCGACCATGGCGGAGACACTGGGCCTTGCCGCGGTGTTTGCGGCGGGCGGCATGGCCGAGCGGGTCCTGGCGCTGACAAGCAGCCATTTTTGCGCGGCAGAGCGGCAGTTCCGCACGCCGCTGGAGTACGGTGCCAAGCGCACCCCCACGGCCCAGTGGACAGCCACCGCCGCGGGGGCCTGCCTGGTGCGGGCGCACGGCAGCGCGGGCGTGCCGGTGCTGTCGGTGACGTTTGGCCGCGTGCAGGATTTTGCGGTGCATGACATCAACAACATGGGTGCGGCGATGATGCCTGCGGCAGCCTCGACGCTGCTGCGCTATTTTTCGGCCACGGGGACAAGCCCGCAGGATTTTGACGCAATTTTTACGGGCGATTTGGGCGAGGTCGGCACGGCACTTCTGCATGAGCAGATGGCCAAAGAGGGGCTGCCGCTGGACAACCATAAGGACTGCGGCTGCTTATTATATGACACAAACAGTCAGAATGTACAGGCGGGCGGCAGCGGGGCAGGATGCAGTGCGGCGGTGCTGTGCGGGAAGATCCTGCCGATGCTGGCCGCGGGGCAGCTGCGCCGCGTGCTGTTTCTGGCAACGGGTGCGCTGATGAGCCAGACCACGTTTTTGCAGGGGGAGAGCATCCCGGGCATCGCCCACTGTGTTGAGCTGGGAGGTGCGGTATGAGCTACGTCTGGGCGTTTGTGGTCGGCGGCGCGATCTGCGTCGTAGGGCAGCTTTTTATTGATTACACGAAGCTCTCCCCTGCCCGGATCCTGACCGGGTATGTCGTGGCGGGCGTAATCTTAAGCGCTGTCGGGCTGTACAAACCGCTGGCGGATTTCGCCGGGGCGGGGGCCAGCGTGCCGCTGCTGGGGTTCGGGCATTTATTGGCACAGGGCGTGCAGAATGCCGTGGACGAGTGCGGTCTGCCCGGTGCGTTTACCGGCGGCCTGACGGCGGCGTCCGGCGGCATAGCGGCCAGCCTGATTTTTGGCGTGCTGGCTGCGCTGGTGGGAAAAAGTAAGGATCAGAACTGAGTGAGGAGTCAGGGGCGGACGCCGACCCCCTGAGTGGGGCAGACTTCCGGCGGCAACCCGCTGCCGGGTCATAATGGCACGGTTTCCCCTCATCAGTCAGCAGTCAGCGGCCCCGCCCGCTGACTGCTTCCCCCGAGGGGAAAGCCATTCAAACAAAAAACAGGGATGCAGATTTCGGTCTGCATCCCTGCTTCTATATTGTTTTTACTGTGCGCTGGACCCAAGCGTAACAGCCAGCGTCAGCACCTTGCCGTCGCGCTCGACCTGGAGGTTGACGGTGTCGCCGATGCCCTTGTCCTTCAGGTAATTCTTCAACGCGGAGGAATCACTGACGGCGGTGTCATCGACGGCCAGCACGCGGTCACCCGCCTGTACACCGGCGGCGTCGGCACCGCTGCCCTTTGTGACTTCGACAATGTAGACGCCCATTGTGGAGACACCCAGCTGCTGGGCGGTCTGGGCGTCGGTCACATCCATGATCTTGACGCCCAGCGCGGGACGAGCCACGCTGCCGTTTTCGATCAGCTGCCGACCGATCTCCATGGCAGTGTTGATGGGGATCGCAAAGCCGATGCCCTCGGCCTCACTGTAGCTGGACTTGGCATTGACAATGCCGATCAGCTCGCCATTCGCATTGAACAGGCCGCCGCCGGAGTTGCCCGGGCTGATGGACGCATCGGTCTGGATCAGCGTCATATCGTTGTTTTGCACGGTGACCTGACGGTTCAGCGCGCTGACGATGCCATCGGTGACAGTGTTGGACAGCGTGCCCAGCGGGTTGCCGACGGCAACGGCGACCTCGCCCACGGCCAGGGCGTCACTGTCGCCGATGACCGCCGGGGTCAGGCCCGTAGCATCAATTTTCAGCACCGCGATGTCGGAGGTGGAATCCTGACCGACGACGGTGGCGTCGTAGCTCTCATCGCTGCCATTCAGCTGCACCTTTACGCTGGTCGCGCCGCTGACGACGTGGGCGCAGGTCAGGATGTAGCCGTCCTGGCTGATGATGACGCCGGAACCGGCACCGCTCTGGACGTAGTAGCCGCCGAACCAGGTCTGGCTGCTGCTCATCTGCTCGGTGGTGATGGCGACAACGCTGGGCGAGACGACAGACGCGATCTGCTGCACGCTCATGCTTGCGCCATCGGTGCTGCCTGCGGCGGTGGCGTCCGTGCTGCGCTCTACCTGCTGGACGACCACCTGGTTGCCTGTCAGGCCCGCACGGCTGGCGACCACAGCGCCGCCCAGACCGCCGCCGAAGCCCAGCGCAGCCACGCCGACGCAGGCCAGCACGCGGAGCAGGACCTTGCTGCCCTTTTTCTTCTGGGGCACGGGGGGCTGCTGCGGGGCGCTGGAATAGCTGTAGCCGTTGTAGCCGCCGTTATTGCCATTGCCGCCGCTGAAGCTGCTGGTGTAGCCGTTGGAATCCTGCTGGGGATTCTGGCCGGACGTGCTGCCGGAATTGTAGGAAGAATAATCTGTGCGCGCCGTGTTGGCGGTGTTGACACCGCTGGAGCCTACGTTGGGGTAGCTGCTCTGTTGGGGCTGCGGGTTCTGCGCGGGGGCGCTCTGCTCGGGCTGCGGGTTCTGGCCGTTCGGCTGACCGCTGCCGGATGTATTGTTATAGAGACCGGAGTAATCGTATTCGTTGCTCATAGTGGTCGTCTCCTTTCGCTTTCTATGCCTACAGTATACAGGCTAATTGTGAAATAGGTTTCGTCAGAGAGTGAAAAGTATGTGAAAAACGGTGAAGATTATGACAATTTGCAGCGTTGCGCCGCACAATAAAATATGATATAATCAAATCATAAAACACATATAAAGGAGGCGTTTTCTGTGAAAAGGATGTTAAAGCGTATTTTGGTTGTGCTTCTGGTATTGATCCTGCTGGCAGTGGCGGGCTTCGGTATGCTGTACGCCGGGCGGCTGCGCACGGTAAACAGCATAGAGCAGATCACCGCGTATGACGACTATAACCTTTACCGCATGGATGTCAAGTATGATTATTCCATCGACGATGTCATCAACTACGGCATCACCGACAACCAGTCGATGATCGACGCAATTTTAAAGGAAACGCTTCCCCTGCTGCCGGTCCACATGAAAGCCCCGAACTATGGATGCAGCGCCTTTGGAACGGTGTCCGATAGGAATATCCTGATGGGTCGCAATATCCTGATGGGCCGCAACTATGATTTCAAGCGCGACACCTCGGCCATGCTGGTTTATTGTACGCCGAAGGACGGCTACAAATCCGTGGCGCTGGCCGCGCTGGATAATATCTCGGCCAACCAGCCGGACATATCCATGGCGAAAAAGCTCGCCTGCCTGACCGCTCCGTTCATCTGTCTGGACGGCATGAACGAGCGCGGTGTTTCCATCGCTGTGCTGACGCTGGACAGTGAGCCGGTCAACCAGGACACCGGCAAGCAGAAGATCTTCACGACGCTGGCTATCCGTCTGGTGCTGGACCGCGCCGCCACTACGCAGGAGGCCGTTGACCTGCTGGACAGCTATGATATGTTTGCGACCTCCGGGCGGGACTACCACTTCTTTGTCGTTGATGCAAGCGGCGATGCCCGCGTGCTGGAATATGACCCGGAGCAGGAGGGCCGCCCGCTGCGCTGGACGGCGATGCAGGCCATCACGAATTTTTACGGCTGCTATGCCTACAGGGTGCAGCCAAACCAGAAAAATGGCATCTACGGCCACGGAAAAGAGCGCTATGACGCTATTATGGAAGTGCTGGCAATGCGCGATCCCGACGGGGATATTCCTGCGGATATCGCATGGAAGGCGTTGCAGGCAGCCGCCCAGGACCCCAGTCCCAACGACGTGACCAGCAACACCCAGTGGTCGCTGGTCTATGACGACACCGACCTGACCGCGCAAATCGTCATCCGCCGCAAATGGGGCGATGTGATACACTACGACCTGAACACAAACGAAATCGACGGGTAATGCTATGCAGATCAGGCAGGAAAAAGGCTGCTACACTCTATATAAGGAAAACGAGGCCATCGGCACAGCCGTCGTGGACGGCACGACCATCCTGCGGCTGGAGGTCGTGCCGCGGTGGCGCGGGCGCGGCTACGGCAGTTATCTGTTGAAAGAGATTCTGCGCCAAAACGGCGGACTGGACCCAAAGCAGGCCACGCGGTTCACCGCTCCCCTGCCCCGGGATGCCGCGGGCAGGGCGCTGGCGCAAAAATATGGCTTTGCCCCGGACGGCAGCCAGCTGGTGCGCCGCCGCGTGCCCGACCTGTCCGCCGTGCAGCTCTGCCATGCGTTTTTGACCGCACGGCTCGCCCCCGGCGGGCTGTACGTGGATGCCACCTGCGGCAACGGCCACGACACGCAGTTCCTGTGTACGCTGGCTGGCCCGGCAGGGCACGTGCTGGGGATGGATATTCAACAGCAGGCCGTTGATAACACAAACGCGCGGCTGGCAGCGGCAGGCTATGGCGCAGTGGGGCGTGCGGTGCTGCACGACCACGCCCGCCTGGCTGAGCTGGTGCAGCCCGGCACGGCGGACTGCGTGCTGTTCAACTTCGGCTGGCTGCCGGGTGCGGAGCATGATGTGCATTCCACGGCGGACGGCAGTGTGCCCGCCCTGCGTGCGGCGCTGGAGGCTCTGCGCCCCGGCGGCGTACTGGCCGCGGTGCTTTACAGCGGAAAGGTCATCGGTGACGCCGAGAAGCAGGCCGCGCTGGCGTTTTTTAAGGACCTGCCGCTGACGCAGTATACCGTGCTGGTCTGCGAGTTTGCAAACTGGGCGCAGACAGCGCCGCTGCCGTGCTTTGTGATCAAAAAGTAAAGGCTGTACGTTAAGGCAAGCGGGCAGAGCCCGCGCAAAAAGCCTCCCCTCACAGGGGAGGTGGTCAAGCGCAGCGATGACCGGAGGGGCTTTGCCCGTTCGCCGCAATAACAAAGGATACCCCCGTCAGGCGCACATGAACTGCACCCCATTTGTTAGACAGTATGGTATACTATCTAACAGATGGGGTGATTTATTATGTCAAGAGGAAAACCGAACAAACGATATACGCCGGAATTCAAGAAAATGGTTGTAGAAACCATGAAAAAAGAACATCTGAGTATCTATGCAACGATGCAGGAATTCGGAATTAACGACCATAAAATTATAGAGCGTTGGGAACGCATTTATCTGGAAGAAG